>Ga0316227_1000167_pt1 | contig 103856 bp, 88 predicted proteins | sample TBH18019metaG_FD_206012 | JGI IMG/M metagenome (GOLD analysis project Ga0316227, IMG submission 206012) | Freshwater microbial communities from Trout Bog Lake, Wisconsin, USA - TBH18019 | ecosystem: Environmental > Aquatic > Freshwater > Lake > Hypolimnion/Profundal zone | place: USA: Wisconsin... | reverse complement strand
TTGTGCTGGCGAAATGGGGTCAGTTTTGCTGGTATTTACACTCTACTTAAGGGAATTATCATTTTGGTGATAATTCCCTTTTTTCATTTTCTGCAGTACCACCCCTCACATTAAGATCAGAATAAATAAAGCTCATTGTTGTAAATCTTTCCTGTTTAAACATAAAATATATACCAAATATTCTTGCAAACATTGTAACAGAATAAATTTTTTATGGGTAAGTATTCGTTAGAAAATACTCCGAGGATTATTCCCCTTAGCATTTTTAAAATGTACTACTTTTAGTACTTGATTTTAATAATTACAAATTCATTAGTTTAAAGCCGGACAGAAAAAATAGGATTAAGAAAATAGTCAGTAAAAATTTATATAAAAAAAGAAAAATTATGTCAGTTCTAATTGGTGATAAGGAATACTTTAAAGGTATTCATCAGATTCAATACGAAGGTTTAAAAAGCGATAATCCATTGGCTTATCGTTGGTATGAAGAAAATAAAGTGGTTGCCGGTAAAACGATGAAAGAGTGGTTACGATTTGCTGTGGCTTACTGGCATTCTTTTGTTGGTAATGGAGGCGATCCGTTTGGAGAGCCCACACAAATTTACCCATGGAATGAAAAGCAGGATGCAGTTGCAAAAGCAAAAGATAAAGCGGACGCTGCATTTGAATTCATTACCAAATTAGGCTTGCCTTATTATTGTTTTCATGATGTGGATGTGGTTGATTATACTAATGATATAAATGAGAACGATAAACGTTTGCAAACACTCACTGCTTATTTACAACAAAAACAGGAAGCCAGTGGCGTAAAATTACTGTGGGGTACAGCCAATGTTTTCAGCAACAGAAGATATATGAATGGCGCTTCCACCAATCCTGATTTTCATGTACTCACTCATGCAGCGGCACAGGTAAAAGCAGCACTCGATGCAACGATCGCATTGAAAGGCGAGAACTATGTTTTCTGGGGAGGAAGAGAAGGCTATATGAGTTTGCTCAATACAAATATGAAACGCGAGAAAGAGCATCTGGCAAAATTTCTGCACACTGCAAAAGATTATGCAAGAAAAAATGGTTTTAAAGGAACATTCTTCATCGAACCCAAGCCATGCGAGCCTACCAAACATCAGTATGATTATGATAGTGAAACCGTAATTGGTTTCCTGCGTCAATACGATCTGATCAATGATTTTAAACTCAATATCGAAGTGAACCATGCAACGCTTGCAGGACATACATTCCAGCATGAGTTACAGGTTGCAGTAGATGCAGGACTCTTAGGATCAATGGATGCGAATAGAGGCGATTATCAAAATGGTTGGGATACGGATCAGTTCCCGAATAATATCAATGAATTGACAGAAGCGATGCTGATCATTGTGGAAGCAGGTGGTTTTGGTGGCGGTGGTATCAACTTCGATGCAAAGCGAAGAAGAAATTCAACTGATCCTGCTGATCTTTTTCATGCACATATCGGAGGTATCGACACATTTGCAAGAGCATTGATCACTGCTGATGCTATTCTGCAAAAATCAGACTATAAGAAATTACGTGCTGAACGATATGCTTCATTCGATACTGCGAAAGGAAAAGAATTTGAACAGGGAAAATTAAGCTTAGAAGATCTCAGAGCATATGCTGTTGAAAATGGTGAACCCAAAGTAACCAGCGGCCAACAGGAATATTTTGAAAATATAGTTAACAGGTTTATTTAGAGTTAAAGAAACGGGGTACGGAAAAACGTATCCCGTTTTTGTTTTTAATGACTGCTTAAAAAACATCTATGTCATTTATTGATACTTCATCCAAATCCTCTGATACAAGTTTTGAAAAAGGAAATCCTTTATATACTATGATGCTCACTTTGGTGGCAACATTGGGCGGATTATTATTTGGTTATGATACTGCAGTTGTAAATGGTGCAGAAAAGTCTTTAGTTGGTTTTTATATCGGCGATCCTGAAAAAAACAAGTTTGTTCCGGAAATTAGTAAAGTGATCAGTCAATACAGGATCACATTGATGCTTGTGTTGTTTTTGGTGTTTATCATTATCTGCGGGCAAATTTTCAAGTTATTAGGTAAACAAAAAGGAATCATCGCAAGTGTTGTGATCTTAGGATTGACTGGGATTTGGGCTTATTCCTTTTTGAGTAAACCATTGCCGCAGGATATTGCTGCTATCAAAGATACTGCTGATGCTGTGAAAGGTTTTGTCATTTCAAGTGCATTGATAGGTTGTGTGATCGGAGGTTCTTTATCCGGATTCATTTCAAAATCACTCGGTAGAAAAAACGGACTCATCATTGCTGCGATCGCTTTTTTCTTGTCAGCAGTAGGTGCCTGGAAACCCGAGGCATTTAATGTTTTCGGAACATTAGATGTTTATTCATTTGTGATCTATCGCATCATCGGTGGAGTAGGAGTGGGTATTGCTTCTATGATATCACCCATGTATATCGCTGAAATTGCTCCCGCAAATATTCGCGGTAAATTGGTTTCATTCAACCAGTTTGCCATCATCTTCGGAATGCTGGTGATCTACTTTGTGAATTATTTTATTGCCAAACAGGGAAATGAAGAATGGTTGATCACAGAAGGTTGGAGATGGATGTTCTTCTCCGGTGCGATTCCCGCAGGTATCTTTTTAATATTGTTATTCTTTGTTCCTGAAACACCACGCTATTTAGCGATACAGGGAAAAGATGAAAAAGCATTGAGTGTATTGAATAAAATTGCAGGGAGGGAATCTGCTCCCAATATTTTAAAAGAAATTAAAAGCACATTGCACGAAAACAATGCACCATGGTTGTCTTATGGATTCCTGATCATTTTCGTAGGGATTATGTTGTCTGTTTTTCAGCAATTTGTAGGAATCAATGTGGTGCTGTATTATGCAGGAAATATTTTCCGTAATATGGGTGCATCAACTGATTCATCTTTATTGCAAACCATCATTGTTGGTTCGGTTAATTTATTGTTTACGGTTGTTGCAATCGTTACCGTTGATAGATTTGGAAGAAAACCTTTGATGATCATCGGTTCAATCGGCATGGCTATAAGTATGATCGCATTAGGACTTACCTTTTATTTTAATCATGTAGGAATCGCAGCATTGATTTTCATGCTCACTTACACTGCAGCATTTGCAATGAGTTGGGGACCGGTATGTTGGGTATTGCTGGCAGAAATATTTCCCAATAGCATTCGCGGTGCATTATCCATTGCTGTAGCTGCACAATGGATCGCTAACTGGATCGTATCGTTAACATTCCCGATGCTGAATGATAATGTTTGGCTGACAGAAAAATTCAATCATGGATTTGCCTATTGGGTCTACGGTATCATGAGTATTATCTCAGCTATTTTCATGTGGAAGTTTGTTCCCGAAACAAAAGGAAAAACATTAGAATCCATGGAACAGTTATGGAAAAAATAAAAAATTGACCATGTTATTATTAGGAATAGACGTAGGCACATCATCAATAAAGGTTTCCGTTATTGAAGCGGCAACGCAAAGAGTCATTGCATCAGCACAATATCCCGAAACAGAATCAGAAATTATATCCCTTCAAAGTGGATGGGCCGAACAATCACCGGATCAATGGTGGAGCGATGTTCAGGCTGCCATTAAAAAATCGAATGCAACAGGAAAATATGATCCTACAAATATTGGCGCTATCGGCATCGCCTATCAAATGCACGGATTGGTGTTGATTGATAAAGAAGGAAATAGTTTACGCAACAGTATCATTTGGTGCGACAGTCGTGCTGTGCCTTATGGCGAAGCCGCATATCATGCAATAGGTAAAGAAAAATGTTTGGAGCACTTATTAAATTCTCCGGGCAATTTTACTGCTGCAAAATTAGCATGGGTAAAAGAAAACGAACCCGAAGTTTATAATAAGGCAGATAAAATTTTATTGCCGGGAGATTTTATAGCATTCAGATTAACTGATACAACAACAACCTCTGCATCTGCATTGTCCGAAGGAATTTTCTGGGATTTTACAACCAATGCGATCTCTAAAGACGTATTGGAGTATTTCGGGTTTGATGAAAAGATCTTTCCAACTATTCAGGAAGTATTCAGCGATCATGGAAAAGTTTCCAAGAAAGTGGCAGCTGATTTAGGATTAAAAGAAGGAATACCTGTTACGTATAAAGCAGGCGATCAGCCTAACAATGCACTGTCATTAAATGTATTGAATGCAGGAGAATTTGCAGCAACAGCGGGTACTTCAGGCGTTATTTACGGCGTGGCAGATCAGTTGTTATTTGACAATGAAACAAGAATAAACAGTTTTGCCCATGTTAATCATACTGCAAATAAAACAAGAACAGGTGTTCTGTTATGCATTAATGGAACAGGCATTATGAACCGATATGTAAAACAATTGGCAGGTACACAATTGTCGTATACAACATTCGATCAACAAGCATCTTCAATTAAAGCAGGAAGTGAAGGGCTGCATATTTTGCCTTTTGGTAACGGCGCAGAAAGGATATTCAATAATAAAATTGTTGGTGCACATTTTGAAAATATTGATCTGAATAAACATGCCGCTCCTCATTTCTTCAGAGCTGCACAAGAAGGAATTGCATTTGCATTTAAATATGGTTTTGATATCATGCAATCCAATGGAATGAAACCAACGATGATCCGTGCAGGAAAAGCAAATATGTTTTTAAGTAATGTATTTACAGAAGCATTGGTAAATGTGATCGGCGTACCGATTGAATTGTATGAAACAGATGGAAGTGCAGGTGCAGCAAAAGGTGCAGGCATCGGCGTAAAATTTTATGTATCAGCAGAGGAAGCTTGTGATATAAAGAAAAGTATGGGTATCATTGAACCTTCAAATATTTCTTTGTATCAGGAATTGTATGAGCAATGGCAACAAACTTTAAATCGTCACATCATCAAATAAAGATTGCGTATGTTAATGCATCAAACAATGCGTTGGTTTGGACCGCATGATCCTGTTTGTTTATCCGATATCCGACAAGCCGGTTGTAAAGGAGTTGTAACGGCATTGCATCATATTGCTGTGGGTGATATCTGGACGATAGAAGAGATCAATCAGCGAAAAAAAGTGATCGAGGATGCAGGACTTACCTGGACTGTGATAGAGAGTCTGCCTGTAAGCGAAGACATAAAAAAGCAAACAGGAATTTATTTATTGCACATTGAAAATTATAAACAGAGTTTACGAAATATTGCAGCCTGCGGATTGAAAGTGGTCACGTATAATTTCATGCCGATCCTTGACTGGATGCGAACCGATATTGCTTTTGAATTACCTGATAAAAGTAGAGCATTACGATTTGAAAAAGCGGCTTTCATCGCATTTGATCTCTTTATATTGAAACGTCCGAATGCCGAACAGGATTACACTTCAGCAGAAATTAAAAAAGCTGAGTTAAGGTTTCACTCATTAACGGAAACCGAAAAAGATATTTTGTACAACAATGCTTTGATGGGTTTGCCGGGAAGTGAAGAAAGTTTTACACCTGAACAGATTTTAAAAGCATTGAAAAATTATGAATCGATCGATGCAAATAGATTAAAGCAACATTTATTTTATTTTTTACGACAAGTAATTCCTGTTGCAGAAGAATGCGGTTTGCAGATGGCTATTCATCCAGATGATCCACCATATCCATTATTGGGATTGCCGAGAATCGTTAGCACCGAAAAAGATCTGGAAGAATTATTGCACTGCATTCCATCTCCTGCCAATGGCCTATGTTATTGTACGGGATCTTTAGGCGTTAGAGAAGATAATGATCTTGTAAAGATCATTCAACGTTTCGGTGACCATATTCACTTCATTCATCTGCGAAGTACCAAAAGAGATGAAGACGGAAATTTTTATGAAGCCGATCATTTGGATGGTGATGTAGATATGTATGCTGTGATCAAAGAATTGCTCGTTCAAATGAAAAAAAGAAATGCTCCCATTCCGATGCGCCCCGATCATGGACATCAAATGCTGGACGATCTCAGTAAAAAGACGAATCCGGGTTATGCTGCCATCGGCAGATTAAAAGGGCTGGCAGAATTGCGGGGATTGGAATTGGGAATCCACAGATCTTTCAAATAAGAAACCAAATGGTTATTGATCATGCATTCAATTGATATTAAGTAAAACTCTTTTGCTTGTTTCAAAAAATGATCTCAAAATATAGTTTATGATAATTTTTAAGATACAAAGGTTATTCGTACTGAAATTGGTAACTCTTTTCTTGTCGTCTTTAATAATTTCAAACATTCATGCACAGGTTGATTCTATAATTTCCGGTGTTTATAAAATAGATGGCAATAGTAAACTGCAGGGACGCACAAGCAATTTATCAATGCTCAACGTTCATGTATCAACATTGGCAGCAGGAAAAACAAATCATCCACCAAGAGCATTAATGGATAGAGAAGAATTGATCCTTGTAAAAGATGGTCCGCTTAGCATTACGATCAATGACAGCAGTAAAATATTGGGAAGCGGAAGCATTGCTTTGATCATTGCCGGTGATGCACAAAGTTTCACTAATGCTTCTGATAAACCTGTAAGTTATTATGTGATTGGATTTACAGCGAAAACTCCTGTAAATATAAATCGCGGCAGAAGCAGTGGCGGATCATTTGTGAAAGATTGGAATGAACTTACAGTTAAAAAAACAGCTAAAGGAGAATCAAGGCCTGTATTCGACAGACCGAGCTCGATGTTTGAAAGATTCGAAGTGCATGCTACTGCGTTGAATGCTTCTCAGGAAAGTCACGCACCTCATCAACATCCGCAGGAAGAGATCATGTTTTTAATGAATGGAAATGTTACCATGCATATTGCCAATGAAAATATAAAAGCCACAGAAGGCAGCGCCATTTTTCTACGACCTGATGTAGTACATAATTTAATCAATACAGGATCAGAACCCTGTTGGTATTATGCCATTAAATGGTATGGTTCCGCAACAGAAAAATAAAATGAACTATCACTTTTTAAAATCATATTGTTCGTGCATCATGTTATTGGAACTATATTTTTAATACATCCTCAAAGCAAATGTTAAATAAAAGCATGTAATATATATTTTGTATAAACGGTAACTTATTCCAAGGCTTGTCGTTTTACTTTGTTTAGAATTACCAATACATGCTGTTGCAAAAGAAAATACATCTCTTTATTTTTCTGTTATTAATTGTTGCGTTTACTGCAACGGCACAAACACCTGTTCCTAAACTGATACCTGCTAAAAGAATTGTTGGCTCTATCCTTATCGACGGTGAATTAAATGATACTGCATGGCTAAATGCGCCTGTGGCAAAAGAGTTTATCGAATTACGACCCAATCCTTTTAAAAAAGAAAGTAAAGAAAACCGGACAGAAATATATTTTTTGTACAGCAATGAAGGAGTATATATCGGCGGTTATTGTCATGAAGCGGTAAGAGACAGTATTTCTTCTGAGCTGGCTGGCAGGGATGGTTTCGGAAGCAATGATTTTATCGGAATTATTTTTGATACCTATAAAGACAAACTGAACGGCTTTGAATATTTTGTTACACCATTGGGCGAGCAGATGGATGCAAAATTTTCGCCAAACAGTAATGGTGACAATGAAGATTTCAGTTGGAATGCTGTTTGGAAATCTGCTTCCAAAATAAAAAACGATGGCTGGACTTTTGAAATTTTCTTACCTCTTTCTGCTATCAGATTCAGTACGGCAAATGTGCAGGATTGGGGATTGAATATTGTTAGACGAAGACAAAAATCATCAGAACAATTATTCTGGAATCCTGTTGATCCCAATGTGAACGGCTTTCTTACACAGGAAGGTTTTTGGACAGGTCTTGAAAATATTAAACCACCCATCCGTCTTCAATTCTCACCTTATCTTTCTACTTACATCAATCATTATCCATATAACGATCCTGCTATCAGCAATACAAAAAGCAGTATCAATGGCGGTATGGATGTAAAGTACGGCATCAATCAAAGCTTTACATTGGATATGACATTGGTACCCGATTTTGGTCAGGTACAAAGCGATAATCAGGTATTGAATCTTACGCCTTTTGAAGTAAAATATAATGAGAACAGAAGTTTTTTTACAGAAGGAACAGAATTGTTTACCAAAGGAAATTTATTTTATAGTAGAAGAGTTGGCGGTGTGCCTTTATATCACGATGATGTTGTAAATCAACTGAACAACAACGAACATATTGTAGATAATCCAACAGAATCAAGGTTATTGAATGCAACAAAAATATCCGGTCGCACCAGAGGACAGTTGGGTATTGGTTTTTTTAATGCAGTGACAGAGGCCATGTATGCAACTGTGGAAGATGATAATCATCATACACGAAAAATTGAAACAGCACCATTAACCAATTATAATATTGTTGTGTTTGATCAGAGTTTGAAACACAATTCATCGGTATCATTTATCAATACAAATGTGATGCGCAGCGGTCCTGATTATGATGCCAATGTTACTGCTTTCCTATTCGACCTCAATAATAAAAAGAATACGTATGAATGGCAGGGAAAGATTGCGACCAGTTCCCAGTTTGGTTTGAACGGACAAAATACCACCGGTTATTCTCATAAAGCATCTTTTGGTAAAACAAGCGGAAGGTTTAATTTTCAAGTGATACAGGAATTATTGAACGATAAATATGATGTGAATGATCTGGGTATCTTATCTTATAATAATTATCTCGATCATAATTTGTACGTGGGTTATAAATGGATAAAACCCGCCAAATGGTACAATAGTGTATATCTGAATTTTAGTATTGATTATATGCGAAGGTATTTGCCTTCAGACTTTCAAAGCGCCCATATCAGTATGAATGTAAACGGTCAGTTGAAAAATCTGGGTTATGCTTATGCAGGAATTTGGTATGAACCTGAAGGCAATGATTTTTATGAACCCCGAACAACCGGAAGGGTTTTCAAATCAACAGAAGCAAAAGGGATCGATATTTATTACGGAAGCAATCAGGCAAAACAATATTCATACAGTATTGAAGTATTGCATGGCATACGTACATTGGAAAATGGTCGCCGCTACGATCTTCGTTTATCAAACAAATACCGTTTCAATAAAAAATTATCTGTAAGCAATGATTTATTTTATCAGTTTATTCATAACAGTGTGGGCTATGCAGATAACGATGTAACTGATATTATTTTCGGAAGAAGAGAATTAAACACGGTTGAAAACATTTTCAATATCAAATATAATTTCACCAATAAGATAGGCTTTACCACACGTATCCGGCATTATTGGAGCAAAGTGGATTACAGGGAATATTTTACATTACTGCAGAATGGTGATCTCGGCAAAAACACTACTTATACCGGTAACGCAAATAACAATTACAATGCATTTAATATTGATGCTGTATTTAACTGGGAATTTGCGCCGGGAAGTTTTATCAATGTTGTTTGGAAAAATGCCATCTATACTTCCGATACAGATGTGAGTCATGGATATTTCCCCGAAGTAAGCCAAACGCTTACCTCACCGCAAAACAATAACTTCTCTTTTAAGATCTTATTTTTTATTGATTATCTCAAATTGAAATCGATGGGCAAATCAAAAGCCTAAATCCCGAGATAATAATTGCTGCATTATATTTCAGGATACTTCATTCATACAAACATTCCACAAATAATAGCCCCCTGATAAATTGGATACCTTATCAAATCCGTTTTGCAATAAAATTCTTTGGGCCAAGTATCCTCTTAAGCCTGCTTCGCAATAAATATAGATTTGTTTGTCTTTCGGAATTTCGTGTAACCTGCTTCTGATTTCATCAACAGGAATATTCATGGCATTAACAATCTGGCCGGCGGCAAATTCATCAGCTCTGCGCACGTCTAGTAACAGATCATCTTTTGATATTTTAGGTAATTCATTCCAATAAAAGATGTTTAATCGTTTCAACAAAATATTCTCAGCAACAAAGCCTGCCATATTGATGGGATCTTTTGCAGAAGAATAAGGAGGTGCGTAAGCATGCTCAAATTCTGTCAATTCATAAATGGTACTGTTTCTTCTGATGGCTGATGAAAGCACATCAATCCGTTTATCTACACCGTTAAATCCTGCAATTTGGGCACTGAATAAACGGCCATCTTCGGGAGAAAATGCGATTTGAATACTCATTTGTTTTGCCCCGGGATAATAACCGGCATGAGAACCGTTATGAGTCGTTGAAACAATATGATTGATGTTTGCAGTTGTTAAATATTTAGAAGCTGTTCCTGCTGTCGCTACGGTCATGTCAAATACTTTAACAATAGCAGTGTTGATGGAACCATTGTATTTTTGAACATTGCCCAGTACAATATTGTTTGCACAAATCCTTCCTTGTTTATTGGCAGGTCCTGCGAGATAGGTGATCATGGATTGTTCTGTGATGGGATTTTTAAATTCTATTGCATCGCCCACTGCATAAATATTTGCATCGGATGTTTGTAAATATTCATTCACCCAAATACCTTTTATATCTCCGATTTTTAATCCTGCTGCAAGGGCTAATCTTGTATCAGGTTTAACCCCAATGGAAAGAATAACAATATCCGCATCGATCATATCTCCTGATTTCAAGTGAACTGTTAATTGGTCCGCTTCTTTAGTGAAACTGGTAACAGCAGTATTTAAACGAAGATCAACGTTTTTAGAACGGATATGTTGTTGCACGATCGCTGCAATAGGAAAATCAAGTGGTGCTAAGATTTGATTTCCCATTTCTATAATAGATACATGCAATCCTATCCCGTGCAAACTTTCAGCCATTTCCAAACCAATGAAACCGGCACCTATTACAACTGCTTTCTTAACATTCTTTTGCTGTATATAGCTTTTGATGTAATCTGTATCAGTTATATTTCTTAGTGTAAAAATCCCTTCATTGTTGATGCCTGGGAATGGTGGGCGAATGGGTTCTGCACCTGGAGATAAAACTAACTTATCATAGCTCTCATTATAAACTTCACCTGTTATTTGATCTTTAGCCGTGATTGTTTTTGACGCAGGATCAATTGCAGTTACTTCAGTCTGCACTCTCACATCAATATTAAATCTTTGATGAAAAGATGCAGCTGTTTGTACAAACAATTTATTCCTGTCTGTAATTACATTGCCGATATAATAAGGAAGACCGCAATTGGCATAAGAAATATATGCCCCTTTTTCGAAAATAATGATCTCAGCATGTTCATCCATTCTTCTTAATCTCGCAGCGGTACTTGCGCCACCTGCAACCGCACCAACAATAATGTATTTCATTTCATCTGATTATTTCAGAGCGCAAAGTTGTTGCTGTGAATTGTAATTTATTGTGACAACTATCACTTTTTACATGATTCTTTTCTCCGTCGATGATGCCGGATTCAATACAGATGAAAGGATTGCAACGCAACAGGCGATGCCATTAAAAATTGCAGCTGGTATAAAACAAAAACATTGAACCGAAAGATCAGTTCAGCGTTTTTTCATAGAAGCCTCAACCTATTTTAATTTGCTTTCCAAACCACTCCAACCACCACCGTTATAAGCTTCGATGCCGGCACTTTTTAAGGCGGTTACCGCCATGCTGCTTCTGCCGCCGCTCAGGCAAACAACGATCAGCGGCTTATTCTTTTTTTTAAGATCAGTCGCTTTTTGTGTGATGCTTTGTAAAGGAATGTTGATGGAATTTTTGATATGACCCGTGCGGAATTCTTCCGGTGTTCTTACATCAACAATGAGGGCCCCGTTGCTGTATAACTCTTTTAAATAAGCTGCTTTCTTGCTTGCTCCGAATAATGAATCTAATAATCCCATGATAATGATATTTAGTACAAAAATGCGGCCCAAAAAATAAACGAACAGTGATAAAAGTTACACTGAAAATTATTTTACTGCGGCATTTTGTTTTAATTCAATAGCGTTTCTGTGCAATGAAACAATATTTCTTTGCTCCATCTTTTTTAATAATCGGGAAATCACTTCTCTCGAAGAATTCAGTTCATCAGCGATCTGCTGATGTGAGAGTTGAATGGAATTGGAATGATTGATATCAGCATGTCGTTCTAAATAAAATAATAATCGCTCATCCATATTTCTGAATGCGACCTGATCTATCAATACCAGCAGTTCTTCAAAACGGTTTCGGTAAGTTTCTAAAACAAAATAATACCAGCTTTTATATTTACTCATCCATTCATCCATTAATTGAATGGGCAGCATGAGTACGGTTGTGTTCTCCATTGTTTTTGCCATCACTTTACTGGCTTCCATTTTTGATGCACAAACCATTGTAATGGCACAGGCTTCGCCCGGTTGTAAGTAGTACATTAAGAATTCATTCCCATCTTCATTCTCCCTGAAAATTTTCACCATGCCTTCCAAAACAAGCATTGTGCTTTTTACATATTGCCCGGTACGCATTAATATTTCACCGGCAGGGATCTCTTTAATGCTGCCCTGTTTTTCTATTTGTTCCAATAAAGCAGGTTCTAATTGAGAGAAGAGTTTATGAATGGGCTGCATCATGTTTGCAAAAATACCATTTAGATAATGAAATAATAAAAGACCTGATATCAGCAGTTGACTGATAAAGGTCTTACAATTGAATAAAAATGAATAAATAGAATTATTCTGTCTTATGTGTTTTAATTCCAAGCAATTTGTAGAGTGGGCAGAAATTGATAAGCGCGGTTAAAAGAAGTACAGCGCCTATCACTAACAATACCATTCCTACAGTATCGGTAACGGGTTCTGTCTTTGTAAAATAAAGTATTGCAATAACAACAGCAATTAAAATTCTGATCACTCTGTCGGCAATGCCCATGTTCTTTTTCATGTGGTTTGTTTTAAGGTAAACAATGATTTGATGTTTAAAGTAAAACTAATTTTTGAAAAAGGAGAATATTGTGATTAATGTCACAATTAGCGTAGGCTGTAAAAAAAAATCAGGAAGTATGGTTTTCTTTTTTAAATATCCCGAATAATATTGCACCCATGAATGCAAAATAAAGAGTGCTGTTTCTCGGACTTGAAGTGATCATGCAAGTACCGCTGCTGCAGCCAACGAATTTCCAATATAGGAATCCTCCAATACCACCGGCAACTGCACCCATCAAATACAGTTTATTTTCACTAATGAATTTCTTCATAAGATATCGTTTCTTCTTTTTTCTTTTCTGTTTTTTTATAGATTGGTGTAGCGCAGCCATTGATTCCGCAACAGCCAATATTGGCTAAAGTCATTCCCAATAAAAGTATGCCTGCAATACTCATCGCTGTATCATGAACAGATACTGCCTGTGCAATGATAATCACACTCAGCAACAAACGTAACACACGCATGAAGTTCCAGTTGTTCAGCAATCCTTTCATCTTTTGCATAACTATTAATTGAAGAGCAGCAAAGATGTTGTAAAGCGAGAATATGGATAGTGATACTTGTCACCAAAAGATATTTTGTTAGCTGCATTTGAATCAAAGTGGAATATCTTGTTACTTGAAAAGACGGGCTCTTATTTAAATCTAATATTTTCATATTTACTTTGGCAGAATTCTTCACGTATGTGATATCTGTCCAAACTGATAAAATAAATTTCGAAATGTAACCGAAACCGGTTAAATAAATATGATAAAAATCATTTTGATAGGGAAATCGCTTCTCTACATTTGATGCTCATAATTTTTAAATATGCCTGTAAGCCGTTTTGGAGTTAGTTTAGAAGAAGATATGCTGAAAGTGCTGGATGCATTCGTAAAGGAAAATCATTATCCTAACAGATCACAGGCTATCAGAAAGCTAATCGAAAAAAATCTTGTTGAAAAGAAATGGAAAAACAATAGTGTTGTAGCGGGTGCTATTATTATGTTGTATGATCACCACAAAAGCGATGTATCAAAAAAATTAAATGCAGTACAGCACGATTATTTTCAATACATATTGGCATCACAGCACTTTCATTTAAATCATGATAATTGTCTTGAGATTATCGCAGTAAAAGGACCGGCAGATAAATTAACTGAATTGTCTGATAAATTAATCGGTGCGAAAGGAGTAAAACATGGTGATTTAGTAATGAGTACGGTGTGATTTTTTTTGCTGAAGAAGTAACACGAAAAACAAATTCGTATTACTCATCAACCCGAAAGGGTTTTATTTATAAACAACCGGTAACACTTTTTTTGAAAAGATAACATTTTAGGTTCTCTTAAAAATGTAAAGCTTATGACGAAATTCTTTTTATTATCCATTTCAGGTTTTGTTGCCACGATTGTGTTTGCGCAAAAACACGATTCTGCTTTAGTTAAACTGAATCCTCAAATTATTCAGATAAATCTTACAACAAACAACTATCAGGAAATATTAAAAGGATTTCCGCAAACCGCTTCACTAAAATCGGGCTTGGTTACTCTGATGCCCAATCAGAATGTTGGAGAACACAGCACAGAGAATAATGAAGAGATGATAGTTGTTCTTGAAGGAGAATGTGATTTGATAATAAAAAATGGGAAGATATTTCATTTAAGAAATGACATTATTTCTTATGCACCTGCACACACTATACATGATGTAAAAAATAACAGCACAAAGCCTGTGAAATATATTTATATCGTTACAAAAATTTGAAAATAAACTTTATGAGAGGGTCTCTGTTTTTAATGCTTTTGTTAGTCAGCAATTATCTTTTTTCTCAGGAGAAGACTATTACAGGAAAAATTCTTGACGCTGCAACAAAAGAGCCTCTTGAAATGGTTATTGTTAAAGACAGTGCTAACAGCATTATCACTCTTTCTGATAAAGATGGTTCTTTTGTTTTTAAGAATGCAAAATCAAAAATATTTCTCGTAACATTAATCGGTTATGAGCCTTTTACATTACGAATAAATTCTGGGGAAAATAAGTATACTGTTTTTTTAAAAAAAGGTGTTGTAAATCTGAAGGATATTGTTATTACCAATCAAAGAAATATTTTAAGCACCAACAAAACATTAAGCTTATTGGATTTAGATGCGCACCCTGCAAAAACTGCTCAGGATATGCTCAGACTTGTGCCCGGATTGTTTGTTGCACAACATCAGGGAGGCGGAAAGGCAGAGGGGCTTGCATTAAGAGGTTTTGATGCAGATCATGGAACCGATGTTAATGTTTCTGTTGATGGGGTTCCTGTAAATCTACCCGCTCATGCACACGGTCAGGGTTACGCTGATTTACATTTTCTAATTCCTGAATTGGTATCCGGTTACGATTGGGGTAAGGGACCCTATTTTGCAAGCAAAGGGGATTTTACAACTGCAGGTTTTGTAAATTATACTACCAAAGATTTTTTAGATCAAAACATGGTTAAGATAGAAGGAGGTTTATTTAACACTGCACGTATCGTTGGTGCATTTAATTTGTTAAATAATAAAGCAAAAGATAAAAAGCAATCATTCTATGTTTCCGGAGAAGCAGTGTATACCGATGGAGGACCGTTTACGCAGGTTCCAGAAAATTTCAAACGCTATAATTTATTTGTGAAATATATAACTCCTTTAGGAAATAAAAATACGTTAACTGTAACCGCTTCAACACTTTGGTCTAAATGGCTTTCATCAGGTGAAATACCCGAAAGAGCTGTAGAAAAAGGATATGTTGATGGTCGTTGGGGTGCATTTGATTCCACTCAATCCGGCTACACCACACGCACTAATTTTATTGCTAAATTAAAAACGGATATAGCGAATCATCTTACATGGAATAATCAGATCTATTATTCAAATTATTCATTGAATCTGTACACCAACTTTACAGCTAATTATTTTTTTCCGGTCGATGGAGATGAGTTTCGTCAATTTGAAAACAGAAATCTTTTTGGGTATCATTCAACACTTTCAAAAACAAGCTATATCGGAAATACAAGTTTTAATACCGATGCCGGAATTGGATTTAGAACAGATATCATTTCACCACTTGGATTAGATCACACAAAAGATGGTGATTTTTTAGAGAATATTCAATTAGGTAATGCAAAAGAAACAAATGCTTTTGCTTTTGCAGATGAAAATATAAGAACAGGAAATTGGTTATTTGATTTTGGATTACGATACGATTATTTTAATTTTTATTATCAAAATTTAGCAACAGATACCATTGCAACAAATATTTTTGGGGGTTTAAATCCGCATGCGCATGCAGGAACTTTGTCTCCCAAAATAAATATTGTGTACACATTTAATCCTGTTTTTCAGTTATATCTTAAGACAGGAAAAGGGTTTCATTCAAACGATGTTCGGGTTGTGATTGCGCAACAGGGAAAGGAAATACTGCCATCGGCTTATGGTGTTGATTTTGGTTTTAACTGGAAACCCGCACCGCGCTTATATATTAATACTGTTTTGTGGTATTTATTTTTACAATCCGAATTTACATACGGTTCTGATTTAATTGATCAACCAGGCGGCCCTATGGAAGCAAGCGGCAGAACGGTAAGATATGGTATTGATATTGCTACTCGCTATCAAATAAATGATTGGTTATACGCAGGCATTAATTTAAATTATGCGCATCCCCGAAGTATTGATGATCCTAAAGGGCAGGATTATCTTCCTTTAGCTCCAACTTTTACAAGTACCGGCGAATTAAACTTCAGATTCAAAAGCGGATGGAATGGCGGAATCAATTATCGTTATATGCACGACAGGGCTGGCAATGAAGACTACAGTTTAACCTGTAAAGGCTATTTTGTAACAGATTTGGCTGTTAATTATACTAAGAAAAAATATGAAGTAGGGCTGACAATCGAAAACTTATTTAATGTAAAATGGGACGAGATACAACGAGAATATACTTCTCAGTTTAAAGGAGAGCCGGCCGCAATTGACCAAATGAGCTATATACCCGGTGTTCCATTTTTCCCAAAACTCAGATTTGCTGTTTTCTTTTAAATTGTTATTTAATTCTCATATCATTTTATCCTGCAGCAGAAGGAATATTATTGTTTCAACGTCTGATTTTTTGGATTTTATTGCCGACTATGTTTACTTTGCACCAATTATTATGTTTAAACAAATAGCCACTTTTCTGCTTCTGACTGCTTTTGCAGTGCAAACCTTTAACAGGGCTGTTATTGTTATAAACTATTACACGAATACGGCCGCCTTTGCGAAAAACTGCGAGAACAAAGCAAAGCCCATGCTGCATTGTAACGGACGTTGTCAGATGCTGAAAAAACTAAAGCAGGAAGAAAATAAAGACAAACAAAATCCCGAACGCAGAAACGAAAATAGAAATGAGGTTTTGTTTTGCTCCAAACCCCAACTCAATTTGCAACATTATTATATAGCTGTTGTAAAAGCATACCCCCGGTTTAATGATTCTATTACCAAAGACATTGCTGTCGATTTCTTTCAGCCTCCGCAAGTGTAGATCATCACTTTCAGTTAGTATCATTTAATTCAATTCATTTTAATTCGATTTTGTAATGAAAAAGTTATTCATTGCCGCTATTTTATTATTAGCAGCATCTAACGATTATGCATGCAGCATTTGCGGTTGCGGCGGCGGGAATTTTTATATGGGACTGATCCCCAATTTTAAAAGCAAATTTATCGGCGTACGATACAGTTATGCGGAATATCATACCAATCTCATCAACGATCCTACTCAATTCAGTCATAATTTTTATAACACAGTTGAAATATGGAGTGGCTTCAATATCGGCAAACGCTGGCAGGTATTGGCTTTTCTGCCTTATCATTATAATGTTCAGTTTGATGATGATATGGGCCATGCAACCAAAAGCGGATTGGGCGATATTACTGTGCTGGCCAATTATAAATTATTCGATACACGTTATTTGAAAAATGCTTCCACTACATCATCCCAGCAAATATGGATCGGCGGCGGCATTAAAATACCAACCGGTTCATTTAATGTGGATGTGCATGACAGCACAACAACCCTTGCCGATATCAATGCACAGATCGGTACGGGAAGTGTTGATCTGTTTTTAAATGCAAGGCATACGATTCAGTTTAACAGCTTCGGTATTAATTCATCCGTAAGTTATAAGATTGGTTTGCCCAACAGTCAGGATTACAAATACGGCAATAAATTAATGATCAACAGTATTGCTTTTTATCGCATCAATAAAAAAGAATTGACCATCACACCCAATGCAGGACTTACTTTCGAGAACATAGCAAGCAATAAATTAAATGGTGAAAAAATTTATTTAAGTGACGGATTGAATTCAGGTACGTATGCAACAGGCGGACATGTATTGAATGCTTTGGCAGGTGCAGAAGTAACAATAAAGCAAGTAACCATCGGGGCCAATCTGCAATTACCCTTGGCACAGGATTTTGCAGCAGGACAAACCAAATTAAATGTGAAAGGGATGCTGCATATAAGTTTTGCTTTGTAGATTTGACGAAGCATTTTTAATTTAAAACTAACTATATGAAAAAAATGAAAATTGCAACAGTGATATCCCTCACAACATTGCTTTTTATTGCCTGTGAAAACAAGAATCAAAAAGAAAGCCCTGCTGAGAAAAAAGACACCACAATGGTAGTTGACCCCAAAGTGGATCCTGTGAAGTACAATATTGCATTGGTGGACAATCTAAAAGATCCATCCTGCGGAATGCCTGTAACTGCCGGAATTGGAGATACAGCACATTATAATAATAAGACCATCGGCTTTTGCAGCAAAGAATGTAAAGACTTCTTTTTGAAAGACGCGGCAAAAAACTTCACTGCGGTGGAATGGAAAAAATAAATTGATCTTATTAGAAAAGTATTGATTGATACAATGACTCACATTTTGTGGGTCATTTTATTTTTCTTTCAGCAAGATAAACTTGCTGAAAGTTTTGAAGATCGGAATGATAGTGAGAAATAAAGCAAGCATCACGGCGATCCCTGAAAAAGTAAATACCCTGAAATAAGGTTGCAAATGATCCATGATAACAGCAAAGAAATTCTTTTGCTGCATATCAACACTTTTGGCAATGCCGCTGCCGATCAATGAGATCCAGAAAATGATCAATGAAATATTCAGCAACACAATGGAGAAGCCGAAATATTTTTTCAGCTTTTCCATCCATGATTCATTGAGTTCATCCAGAATAAAAAACACCGAACCTAATAACAGCATCGTGTTGATTCCAATGGTGGCACCCATGGCATGTGCCACTGTAATATGTGTTCCGTGCGTGTATAAATTGATGGCAGGTATGGAAATGGTGATGGCTAATAACAGATTCAGGAATATCCATCCGTCAGAAAATGACAATAACCTGAATGGCAGATGATGAAACTTGAGCTTTGCTTCGATATAACTTTTCCTGAAATTATAAATGATCTTTCCCAGGATCAATAATTCTGTCATGCTGATGATAAATGAAACTTCTTTCACAATAGGTGATGATGGAACGATATAAGTATGATGCCCCCAATTGAACATTAAATTGGTGAGTCCGAGAAAATAAAAGAAGAAAGCTGTTTTTGATTGGTTGATCTTTTTATCGCCGCTGATAGATTCCATCACAAACATGGATGTGCCATACACGAGCATGTTCCAGGAACCGACCATCGATCCCAGTGCTTTCCATTGAACGGTGAGATCACGCACAATATTATTATTGAAATAAGGAAGCAACCATAAATGTGCTTCGGTCATGGTAATGAAATAAAAGATCAAACCCGTTGACCAACTCCATATATAAACCGGAACATGATTAAAGGAGAGAGGAATGGTCTTAAAAAAGTTGATCATGAATAAGATCCAGGAACCGAGAATGATCAAACTGATCCATGGCGGGAATTCTAAGTATTCTCTTCCTGAGAATTTTCCGGCAAAGAAAAAACTAACGATGATCAACAGAATGAATACTTGTAATGAAAATTGAATGATGCCTAATTTTAGCGAATACAATTTTTTCCCGGTAGCTGCGGGAAGAAAATAATAAATGCAACCTGCCGCAGTAGAAAAAATAAAATTAATGACAAGATATACATGGAGTGGTCTTGTTTTTTGAAAGGAAAGCTGCTCTTTTAAAAATGGAGGTAATATGTATTGCAAGCCGCCTATCGATCCGAAGAAAAGTCCGAGCAGTAAAGAACTTAATCCCAATACAATAAATAAGCTTCCTAATTTTTTATGGTCCATACTATTTATTGTTTTTATAAGTGCTTGCATTAGTATCTACATATTCTAAAAATGCGATTACCTCATCTACTTCTTCTTTGGAGAAATGAAAATTAGGCATGCGGGCTCCTCCGTACTGCAAAAATGTTCTGGCATAAAGAGGACCTCTGTTCTTGTCGGAAATAACGGTGGTTAGTTCCGGTCCTAAAAAACCTCCCATGCCAAACAACTGATGACAGGAAGTGCAATTATTCTTTTGATAGATATTTTTTCCCGCCTGCTGCTGCAAACTCATCACCGAAGCCGTGTTGGTGCCATCGGTATAGACCCAGGCACTGTAGCTGATATATGAAATGAACAAAACAATAAAGATGCTCGTCTTTTTCAAGTTCTATATGATTTTAGTAGACAATTAAAAGAACGGGCAAATTTGCTTTGAATGCTGCTAATTGAATATGATTAATATCATGTTTTTGATACTTCTGCGGTTTGTTATGGTAACGGGTTGCGAAGTTCAAAAGGAACCCCTTCGGGTCACACTCATGCAACAAATCATTTTGCAACGATCTTGTATGAATCAAAAAATATCAAATTCGATTATTTTTCCTGCAGCAAAGCTTCTTTTGCTTTTAACAAACCTTCTTTGGTTGCTTTAGAAACTTTAGGATAAGAGAGATGTAGTTTTTGAAATTGCTGATAAATAACAGCACCTGCAAGAACCCTTGTGTACCATTTATCATCTGCCGGAATGACAAACCAGGGTGCGTAATCAGTGCTGGTATGACTTAATGCTTCTGCATAAGCTTTTTGATAATCATCCCAGAATGCCCTTTCTTTCATATCGGCAACAGAAAATTTCCAGTTTTTCTTTGGGTCATCTACGCGGTCGATGAATCTTCTTTTTTGTTCATCCTTAGAAACATGTAAAAAGAATTTTAAAATAATGGTTCCGTTCTCTGTCAGGTTTTTTTCAAAACGATTGATCTGTTGATAACGAGTCTCCCAAAATTTTTTATCAATATCTTTTACAGATTGAATATGCGGTAATTTTTCATTCAGAATAAATTCAGGATGCACTTTCGTGATCAACACATTTTCATAATGTGACCGATTGAATATCACGATCTCACCCCTTGCCGGAAGTTCTTTATAATGCCGCCAGAAATAATCATGTGTTAATTCAATTGAAGAAGGTGATTTAAAACTGTACACTTTTACGCCCGAAGGATTTAAGCCTGACATCAGGTGTTTGATCGTTCCGTCCTTGCCCGCTGCATCCATCGCCTGTAATACGATCAGAATACTGTGTTTGCCTTCTGCATATAATTTATCCTGAAGGATGCTCAATTCTTCAATACCTTTTGCCACAAGTGTTTCGCCCGTTTTTTTATCAATGACTTTCTTCTTAATATCTGTTTTAAAGTCTTTCAAAGAAATTTTTTTACCCGGTTTAACTTTGAAATCATCTATGTTGATTAATTTTTTTGCAGCCATGACGGAAGATTTACGGTTAGTTTAAAATCGTTTTTAAAGATACAACTCTTCTATACTATTTTCTTTTTTCGCACCGAAGGTTTCTTTAGCTTACAACGTCTAACTATTTAAACAGGCATTCCTTGAATGAAACGGCACTGATACAGGAACTGAAACAGGGCAATGCGCAGGCTTTTACCCGATTGGTGGAAGCCTATCAGCATTTAGTGTACCATACGATTTTGAATATTGTTCAACAAACCGAAGAAGCAGAAGATGCAGCCCAGGAAGTATTTGTGCAGGTGTATCAAAACATTAAAAGTTTCAGGGGTGATTCAAAATTGTCAACCTGGTTGTACAAAATAGCAGTTTCCAAAGCTTTGGATTGTGAGCGTAAGAAAAAAACAAAAAAAAGGATCGGCTTTATAAAAAACTTAGTGGGCATTGGTACGAGAGAAGAAGAAACGATCAGCGATTTTCATCATCCGGGTATTGCATTGGATAATAAAGAAGCGGCCGCTGTTTTATTTAAAGCATTAAAACAATTACCCGAAACACAGCGTGTGGCTTTTACATTGATCAAGGCAGACGGATTGAGTTATGATGAAGTAAGTACAGTGATGAATGTTTCTGTAAAAGCAGTAGAATCATTGATGCACCGTGCAAAAGAAAACCTGAGAAAAATATTACACAACTATTATTCAGCAAATGATTAAATCATTTTTTATGAAGAAAAATATACAAGACATAGAAAAGATACTCAACAGTTTTGACGGTATACAGACCGCTGAAGTAAAACCATTCTTTCATACCAGAGTAATGGCAAGATTGGAAAAAGAAACGGCCGCAGAAAATACATGGATGCCCGTACGCAAACCTGTTTGGGTCATTGCCGTGTTGAGTTGTTTGTTGATGGCAAATATGTATCTCATTTTTCAGCAGATTAAACAAACCAAAACGACTGATACAAGTGAAACTTCTTCGCTGCAAAACTTTGCAAGTGAGTATCATTTAAACGAAACAACCAATTACTGATAAATTTTTGTTATGAACAATATTGCTAAAAACAGATTATTGACCACCGTTGTGATACTGTTACTGCTGGCGAATATGGCGAGCCTGGGAACATATTGGTGGACAAGAGAAAAACAATTGCAACCGCCACCACCACCCGGCAATGGTGGCAGTGCAGCATCTGATTTTTTAATGAATGAATTGAAATTAGATGCAAAACAACAGGCAGCCTATCAATTGTTGAAGGAAGAACATCAACAACAAACCAAATCGATTCGTGAAAATGTACGTGAATCCAGAAAAATATTTTTTGATCTCTTGAATAAAGATTCTGTCAATGCGGATGAATTAAAAAAAGCTTCTGAAGAGATCGGAAAAAATGAAAGTCAATTGCAATTATATACCTTTGAACATTTCAGAAAAGTAAGAGCATTGTGCAGTGAAGAACAAAGAAAAAAATTCGATTCCATCATTCAGCAAGTATTGAGGATGATGGGCGGACAACAAGGTGGTCCTCCAGCGCCAAGAAGAATGGAAGGAGATAACCCGCCACCGCCCGATCAAATGCATGATGGTCCACCACCTCCGGATAATCCACCACCAAAATAAATCCCCCTTTGTTGAAAACAAAAGTGATTGAATTGATCAATCACTTTTTTATTGAACAAGCGTTAACAAAATATTTTAAAATTACAGCAAAGGATTCTTTTCAGCATTGCATCTAATTTATAAACCTGACACCATGAAAAAATATTTTTTATCCGCTGTAATAGCCATAACGATTTTCACGATCGCCGTGTCCTGTTCAAAAGACACTGCAACAACAACATCATCAGGTAACACAACTACCGCATTGCCCGATGTATTTAAAAAATTTGCATCCACTATACAGGGAACAACATTGCAGGTATATGTTGATGGTGATTATGTGGTGATAAAAACCAACGGTTTACCTGATCATAAAAGCCCTTATTACAAAGGCACGCAATGGGCATCCACCATGTATGAAGCATATAACGGAACTAATCCTGCATGGAGCCAAAACCCTAATACCATTGCATCGCAGAGCCTTGTGTTCAAAATTCCGTTGAATCCTTCAAAGTCATCCAGTGCGAACGATACACCGCTCGGGCCAATGGGTGTTGCTATCAATGGTGTTGCTATATTTAACCAATATGCAGCGGGAAGAGTGGCATTGACTTCTGAAATTAATTCCTTCGATCAGTACAATGGGCATCCGCAACAAAACGGACAATATCATTATCATGTTGAACCAACTTATATCACCACCAATAAAGGAAAAGATGCATTGCTCGGATTTTTATTGGATGGTTATCCCGTCTATGGTCCCACAGAAAACGGTAAAACATTAGTAAGTGCTGATCTGGATACCTATCACGGTCATACCGGTGTAACCGCAGATTATCCAAACGGAATTTATCATTATCATATCACTGCCGATGCGCCGTATATCAATGGTGTTGGTTTTTACGGAACACCGGGTACAGTAACACAATAATTTTCAACAAGAATAAATCATTCCTAAAAAAATAAACAATGAAAAAGCAAATTATCTTATTGATGGCCATCACCATTTTTGGTTATCAATCATTATCAGCTCAACAGGGCTCTGAACAACAAGGTCCACCAAAGCCTCCAAGTATTGAAGACAGGTTAAAACATTTGGATGAAAAATTATCAAAAGAATTAACCTTGACTGCCGATCAGAAAACGAAATTGGAAGCAGCTTACAAAGACTTCTTTGTAAAAGCAGATAAGTTACACGACAAGATGCCACCACCACCGCCGCCACCTGCACCGGGCAATAAAGCAGAGATGGATAAATTAAGTAAAGAAAGGGATGAAGCCATTCAAAAAGTATTATCTGCCGATCAGTTTAAAAAATATGCGGAACTGGAAAAAACATTAAGACCCAAACCTCCGGGAAACCAACCGCCACCGCCTTCCGATAAAAAACAATAAGCTGCATGAAATATATTTTCATCATCATTACAGTAAGTGCTGTGTTGGCTTGCAGGGAAAATAAAAATCAGCCTGAAACCCAACACAGGCTTCCGTTTTATAATACAGCCGATTTTACACCGCAGTGGATCGATCCATCTTCGGCTGAATATAAAAACATACACACCATTCCTGCTTTTTCTTTTACAGATCAAAACAATGAGACGGTAACAGATAAAAATTTTTCCAACAAAATTTATGTGGCAGATTTTTTCTTTACGGCTTGTCCGGGCATCTGTAAAAAATTAACAACAAATCTTACAATGGTACAAAAGGAATTTGTGAACGACAGCAATGTTTTATTGCTGTCACACAGCGTAACACCCGAAGCTGATGATCCAAAAAAATTAAAACAATATGCAGATAACTTTGGGGCGATAAATCACAAATGGTTTTTGGTAACAGGCGAACGTGATCAAATTTATTCGATAGCACGTACTGCTTATTTTGCGGATGAAGACCTCGGAGAAAAAAAATCATCCAACGATTTTCTGCATACGGAAAACATGTTGTTGATCGATACGCATAAAAGGATACGCGGTGTGTATAAAGGAACATCGGAACTGCAGATCAAAAATCTAATAGATGATATTAAAATATTGGAGTTGGAAAAATGAAAAATTATTTCTTCATACTCATCATTTTTTTCCTCTCTTGTAAAAATGAGAAGGCTGATGAAATGCGGCAACTGCAAGCTATTCAGCCTATTGTTATTCCGTCAATTAAAGTAATGCAGACAGATAGTTTGTTGCAACTTAAAAACGGTACCTGGTTCTATGCAGATACTTTGTTTTCAGGGACCATGGAGAACTATTTCCCAACGCATCAATTAAAAATAATGCAGTCTTTTTATAAAGGAAAAGAAGAAGGTTGGTATTATTCTTATTATCCGGATGGTGTAAAAGAATCGCAGCGTTATTATCATGCCGGAGAAAAGGACAGTGTGCATACCGGTTGGTGGAACAATGGTAATCTTCGGTTTGAATATCATTTTACAAACGGCATCTATCATGGTGATTATAAAGAATGGTATCAAAGCGGCAAACCATTAAAATATATCATTTATCAAAATGGTACTGAACGCAGCGGAAAGGGCTGGAGGGAGAATGGTAAACTATTTATGAATTATGTGATGAAAGATAATCGTCGATATGGTTTGATGAATGCACAATTATGTTATTCACTCAAAAATGAAAAGGGAGAATTTGTCCGATCAACTTCTGATACTTTGAAATAACAAATTAAAAGGGCGGACATTCTGCTTCCTTGATTTTATTATCAAAAGGATGAATGTTCAATACAAAATAAAAACCGCCGTTAAAAGTTTGCGTACCCACCTTAAATGCTTTATAAAAATCCAGACTGTGAAAACCTAATAATAATGGCCCCATTTTTACAGCACCGCCCACCCATAACTGTCCTTGTGTATTATATTGAATGGGCAGATACGCACCCCAGAAATTAGTTTCCCATCTTGGTGTGATCGTTAGCAGATTTAATTCTCTTGTCTTTAATCTGGCTTGCGGTTGTGTTGAAAAAAAGTTCACACTTAATTCTCCGTTGATATAAAAATGATGGCCGAGGTTTTTATCTACAGAGATGATCAACCTTGTTGGATTGGCAATGGTAAACTGCTTACTGATACTGTCGATGGTCGTGAAAACATTTGCCAGACTGTCTCTCAATTCTTTCACCGAACCAACATTTTGTAATTTGTTAAGCAAGCCTGTATCGCTGACATTCATGTTGGGATTTCTTGCAGAAAAAGAACTGGTAGAGGGGTTGAATTTATTAGTACCGATGTCCATGATGCTCACACCGATCTTCCAATCATAATTAGTGGCTGATAAAGGAGCTTTATCATATTCATTTTGTTTCCTGAATAAATATTCTATTCCGATATTGAAATTCAATGCAGGCAATGTGTTTTTGATGAATGATTTTACATTACTTCCAATGCTTTTGGAAGAATCTGTCAGGTCATAATTCTGTGAATACTCAGCGGTAACAGCGCCTCCGGTCAGCAAATAATACAATTGATTGTTGTTGGATTGTTCTGAATAACTTAACCGCTGCACATTTGCATGTGCCCCGGAGATGCCGCGCATATATCCAATGGTTATTCCCCCTGTTAATCTTGATGATTCATTTTGCTGTAATACCTGAGAGTAATTAAAATCAGCTTCTATCCAACCGCTGTTGGTAGTATAGCCTTCCAGATAATCAACTACTTTATTAGCATGTAAAAAACTTTCAGTGGTGCTGATCGTATCGGTGTAATAAAAGGGCGCAGTTTTAATAAAGTTATAAGTCCTTCCCCTCAAGGCAAAAGCAACTGCTTTGTTCTTATCAATATTATACCTGCAATTGAAAAGATTGATATCAACTGTTGTATGCTGAAAACGCGATCTCAATCCACTCGTGAATTGCGTAGTAGCACTATCATATTTCAACAAGGATGTTTGATCCACTACAAATAAACTGTTGCTGAAAGTGATTTGGGAAGACAGCAGACTCATGTCCCATTTGTACGCTGCATTTGCTGTTGATGCCGGATTATTGTACATCGCTGTTACACCTGCATAAGGAGAACCGCTTACAGCATGATAGCTTTGTGCACGAACGGCACAACAGCAGAGCATTGTTAAAAAAGTAAAATGAAATTTGATCGCAGTGTTACTCATCAGATCGAATGATGATCAAATGTATGAAACAGATCATACCAATATCTTTTTCAAAAGAAGAATATCCATCAGAAAAATATTCTTAAAAGGGTATCATAACTTTTCACCATGCTGACTCCAGTCCAAACCATCTTTTTCTTCATCAGCCGAAACTCTCAATGGCAAGATCCAATCTGTGATCCTTAATAAAATATAGGATCCGCCAAAAGCAAAGATCGATACACCAACAACAGCGATCACATGTACAAAAAATAATTTTGTTTCTCCGAATATCAAACCATTATTCACCACTGCACTGTTAATGCTTTTGTGTGCGAATACGGCAGTTAAGAGCATGCCTGAAATACCGCCAACACCATGGCAGGGAAACACATCCAATGTATCATCCAATGAAGTTTTTGTTCTCCATTCTACCATCAGATTACTCACAATACTGCTTACAATACCCACTGTTAATGCATGAGGGATACTGATGAACCCTGCTGCAGGGGTAATGGCAACCAGGCCAACAACGGCACCGATGCAGGTACCCATGGCACTGGGCTTACGACCACGGATCGCATCAAATATGATCCATGCAAAAGCCGCAGCCGCAGATGCAGATGTGGTAGTGGCCAATGCAGTGGCGGCTAAAATATTGGCACCCAATGCAGAGCCGGCATTGAATCCTAACCAGCCAAACCATAATAATCCTGTACCCAACATCACATAAGTGATGCGTGCCGGATTATGATTGGTCTCATTTCTTCCTTTTAAATAAATGGCACTTGCCAATGCAGCCCAACCCGCACTCATGTGAACAACAGTTCCACCTGCAAAATCCAATACACCGAATTTAGATAAAAGACCATCGGGATGCCAGGTGGCATGGGCCAGCGGTGAATAGATAAAGACACTGAACAACACAATGAATAAAATATAGGATGTGAATTTTATCCTTTCTGCAAAAGCACCTGTAATTAATGCAGGAGTGATGATGGCAAATTTGAGTTGATAAAAAGCAAACAATACAACAGGTATCGTTGCTGCTAATTTGATACTGCCGTCAGCAGAGGTGATAGGGTCACCTTCGATAACGCCCTTCATCATAAAAAAAGTGGAAGGATCACCGATGATGCCGCCGATCGATTTCCCAAATGCCAAACTGAAACCCACCACTACCCATAAAACACTGATTACCGACATGCAAATAAAACTTTGCAACATGGTGGACAACACATTTTTTTTGCTCACCATCCCGCCATAAAAAAAAGCAAGACCCGGAGTCATAATCAAAACCAAACCTGTAGCACAAAGCATCCAGGCAATATCTGCCCCGACAAGATCAGGATTTGGTTTAGCAGGTTTTGGCAGACTTGGAAAGAAAAGGCTTAATACAATAATGGCCAATAAGAGTACAAAAGGGATAAGGGCTAAGCGTCGTGTCATCGACATAAACAAACAAAATTTAATTCGTTAATTAAGTAGATATTTTGCAAATATTGCAGCATATTTTTGAAAATCCATGACATATTTATTTTAATTATTTGAGAATATCTTATCATTTTGGGTATAAAATAGAAAAGTCCCAATATAATCGGGACTTTCAATTCGTATAAAAAATACAGTTTATTTTCTTCTCGGATAAACCTGCAAAGCTTTTTCTAAACAATCCATGGATTTATTGATATCATCCAGATTCAAAACATAAGCCAACCTAACTTCCTGTTTACCCAGTCCTTCGGTTCCATAAAAACCGGTGGCGGGTGCTAACATCACAGTTTGATCATTGTAATTGAATTCTTCCAGCAACCACTGACAAAAAATATCTGCATCATCGATCGGTAATTTTGCCATGGCATAAAATGCACCGCCGGGATTGGGACAAAACACACCGTCCATCGCATTCAATCTTTTTACGATCAGATCTCTGCGGGATTTATATTCTGCTTTCGTGGTGTCGAAATAATCGGATGGAAGATCAATGGCTGCTTCACCTGCAATTTGTGCAAAGGATGGCGGACTTAATCTTGCCTGCGCAAATTTCATCACCGCATCCAACAAACTTTTATTCTTTGTTACAAATGCACCGATCCTTCCGCCGCAGGCACTGTATCGTTTACTGATGGTATCCATGATTACCACATTTTCATCCACACCTGTTAAATGCATCGCGCTGATCTGTTTTCCTTCATAACAAAATTCTCTGTAAGCTTCATCAGAAAATAAATACAAATTATGTTTGAGGATCAATTCTTTTAATGCCAGCGTCTCTGCTTCTGTATATAAATAACCGGTTGGATTATTGGGATTACAGATCACGATCGCTTTTGTTTTCGCCGTGATCTTTTTTTCAAATTCTGCAATGGATGGTAATGCAAAACCGTTTTCAATGTTAGAAGTAACGGGAACAACGGTAACGCCTGCTTCCACTGCAAAACCATTATAGTTTGCATAAAAAGGTTCGGGAATGATCACTTCATCACCCGCATCCAAACAAGCCATAAAACCAAATAAGATCGCTTCGCTGCCTCCGGTTGTGATGATGATCTCATTTTGTGTAACATCAATGCCAACGGTTTTATAATAGCTCACCAATTTTTTACGATAACTTTCATTCCCTGCACTGTGACTGTATTCCAGCACTTTGAAATGGCTGTTTCTTACTGCATCCAAAACCAGTTTGGGTGTCTCGATATCCGGTTGTCCGATATTCAGATGATATACTTTGATGCCTCTTTTTTTGGCAGCTTCTGAATAGGGCACCAGTTTTCTGATGGGTGAGGCGGGCATTGCTTGTCCGCGTTTACTTATTTGTAACATGATACAAAGATAACAGCAGCCTTACAGCATACAAAACAAAAAACGCTGTTATCCGATAACAGCGTTTTAAAAATAAAAATAGATTCAATTAAGTTTTGGGTAATAATACTTCACCATCAATACTCAATGTAGTAGGCGTATCGATATTCGCAAATTTTACTGTCACTGTTTTATGGAACACGCCTGATAAAGCTGCATTGAACGTAACTTTTATTTTTCCCTGCGCCCCTTTCGCAATAGGTTGTTTGGGATAATCGGGAGTGGTGCATCCGCATTCGGCAGTAGCCACTTCAACTACCAATGGCCTTGTGCCTGTATTGGTAAAAGTGAAAGTATAACTTACCGGTGTTCCCTTTTTTATTTTCCCGAAACTGTGATTCATGCTGCTGAATTTTACAGCATCTTGTGCAAAACAGATCACTGAAACGAATAAAAAGGATATCAGGAAAATCTTTTTCATGCAACTGTTTATTTAATGATGATTAATTGGATGAAGGAGATTTTAATTTTTCAGTGGCTGCATTAGCAGGTGCCGGATTGGAGGGCGGTGTAAATGTTTCTCCTTTAAACGTAACCACTTTGCTGATACCGCCACTCAGATAAATGGTTACCGCTTTATTAAATACACCCATTTGATCGCCGCTGAAACCTAAAGTAAGTTTTACAGATTGCCCCGGGCCGAATCTTTTTCCCTTTTCATACTCAGGAGTGGTGCAATGACATTGCACTTGCACATTATCTAAAGAAGCAGAATCCATTCCGATATTTTTAATGAATACATCATACTTCACAGGTTTTCCAAATGTGATCTTTCCAAAATCATAATCGCTGTTGGTAAACTCAAACAATTTATTCACGTCTTTTGGCGCCACAGTTGTTTGCGCTTTGGCCATCGTCATTACAAAAAAAACGGATAAAATAAAGGCAATTCTTTTCATACTTGATTTTAATTTAAAGTCGGGTAAAATTATAGAATTATATTTATCCAACAGGTTAAGGTTTCCCGAAAAATATCAATATCGGCTTCCGAAAATAATTGTTTTTTATCACTAAACTTGGAAGCGGTCTAAATATGGTTTATGGAATTACCCATCGGTTATTTTTGAGCGAAACAAGGCGAATTTTGCAGTCATAGTTGGTTACTATGGCGAAAAATTCAACGCAGTTACAGCCAAAAAGAACCATGGGAAAACCAATTAATCATTTTTAGACCGCTTCTAAAATCTTTGCACAGTCTGTCCATACCGGATTTTCATAGATATCTTAATAATTATTTTTGTAGCATGGAACAAACAATTACCTTGGCATATAAAGACGATATGCTTTCTTACGAAGGATTTAGAAACCAGGTGCTTGAAGATTACCGTATCGCAATGGTAAGCAGAGAATCAAGTTTAATTGGCCGCCGTGAAGTATTGACCGGTAAGGCCAAATTCGGCATTTTCGGTGATGGTAAGGAAGTGGCACAGATCGCTGCATCTAAATTTTTTAAAGCCGGTGATTTCAGGGCAGGATATTATCGCGATCAGACATTCATGTTTGCTGCAGGACTCGCCAGCGTGGAACAATTCTTCTCTCAATTATTTGCTGACCCCGATCTGATGAATGATCCATTCAGTGCAGGCAGACAAATGGTATCCCATTTTGCAACAAAAACAGTGGATGAGAACGGTAATTGGTTAGACCTTGCCAACCGTAAAAATATTTCTTCCGATATGGCTCCTACGGCATCACAGATGCCGAGAGCATTGGGTTTGGCATTTGCTTCCAAATGTTTCAGGAATACTCCTGAATTACAGTCTTTCGATTCTTTAAGTCATCACGGCAATGAAATTTGTTTTTGTTCCATCGGCGATGCTGCAACCAGTGAAGGACATTTCTGGGAAACCATTAATGCTGCCGGTGTGTTACAGGTTCCATTAGCAGTTTTTGTATGGGATGATGGCTATGGTATTTCTGTTCCCAAATCTTATCAAACAACAAAAGGTTCTATTTCTGCGGCATTGGAAGGCATGCAGAAAAAAGCAGATACAAACGGTATTGAAATTTATAAAGTGAAAGCATGGGATTATGCAGGCATGTGTGAAGTGTTCGAAGATGCTTTGCAGAAAATGCGTGACACACATACGCCAGCCATCTTTCATGTGGAAGAAATGACACAGCCGCAGGGTCATTCCACCAGCGGTAGTCATGAAAGATATAAAGATCCCAAACGTTTGGAATGGGAACGTGAATGGGATTGCATCAAGAAATTCAGGGAATGGATCGTTGCCAATAATATTGCCACGCATGAAGAATTGAATACGATCGATTACGAATCGAAAGAGTATGTGCGTGATGCAAAAGCAAAAGCATGGGACAAATTTTTATCACCTATCAGAGAAGATGTTGCCAAAGCTGCAGAAATGATCAGGTCGATCGTAGTGAGTGATATGGATACGTACAATTATGTACAACAATTGGCTGCGGAATTACAAAATAATGTAGAACCTTTAAGAAGGGATGTACTGCACACTTTATCATTGGTGATGGAAGCTGCACCTTATTCTCCTTCCATCGAAGAATTCAAAGAATATTATAACCGATTGTTGAAGGAAGGCCAGCAATTATACAGTTCGCATTTGTACAATGAAGGTCCTAAAAGTGCATTGAATGTAGAGGTCATCAAACCCTTGGTACAATTTGATGCACCCACTGTGAACGGGTATGAAATATTGAACAGATATTTTGATATGCTGTTCCAGCATGATCCAATGGTATTTGCATTTGGAGAAGATGTAGGGCAGATCGGTGATGTGAACCAGGGCTTTGCGGGATTGCAGATAAAACACGGAACAGAAAGGATTTTTGATACCGGTATCAGAGAACTGACCATCATGGGACAAGCCATCGGCATGGCATTGAGAGGATTGAGGCCGATCGCTGAAATACAATACTTAGATTATTTATTGTATGGATTGCAACCATTGAGTGATGATGCATCCACTACACATTTCAGAACAAAGGGGCAACAATCATGTCCTATCATCATTCGTACACGCGGTCATCGTTTGGAGGGTATTTGGCATAGCGGCAGCCCGATGGGCATGATCATCAATGCACTTCGCGGCATGTATGTTTGCGTGCCGAGAAATATGGTGCAGGCAGTAGGTATGTACAATACTTTATTAAGAAGCAATGATCCTGCCTTGGTGATCGAATGTTTGAACGGGTATCGCTTAAAAGAAAAATTACCGGGTAATTTATTGGAGTTCAATGTACCCTTAGGCATTCCTGAGATCATCAGAGAAGGAAATGATATTACTGTTGTCTCTTACGGATCGACCTTACGTATCATTCAGGATGCGGCAGATCGTTTGGAAAGATTCAATATCAGTTGCGAGATCGTGGATGTACAGACTTTATTGCCTTTTGATATTCATCATATCATTCTCGAATCACTCAAGAAAACAAACCGCATTATTTTTATTGATGAAGACGTTCCCGGCGGTGCCGCAGCCTACATGTTCAATAAAGTGATGGAAGAACAGGGCGGTTATCAATGGTTGGATGTTGCAGCCAGAACCATCACAGCCAAAGCACACCGGCCATCTTACGGAAGTGACGGCGATTATTTCAGCAAACCCAATGCAGAAGAAATATTCAATACCATTCAGCAGATGGTGAATGAATGATTGCTTGATAATATACTAAAAAGAGTCAGCCATCTCGCAGATGCCTGACTCTTTTTTATTTCATCCATTCAATTAAACGAGCATCATGATCTCAGCTATCAGAAGAGTTAAGCGCAGCGTCTCTTCTGATTTATAATAAGAATCAGACTTAGTCTGATTTTCATTGTATAATACTAATACACCCTTCGGAAATCTCAGTACAGCGGAGTCATCCATTCAATTAAACCAGCATCATGATCCTTGCTGCACCTGCATAGTTTACAGGTTCGATCAGATCAGCCCTAACCGCAACGCCGAATTCAATACCCACAGATAATAGCAGGCTGTCATCATCGGACATCCTTGCGTCACCCTGCATTTGCAAACTGAGCATTTGCTGCGGGCAAATCTCTTCCGTACTCAACCATGCTGTATAAAGATCAGCGCGCCTTAATAGTACTTTTTTATTTACAGGAACATACTTTTTCAAGCTTTCATCATATTGCATATCAGGAACAACTCCCAGTACAGCGATCAAACGGAATAAAGAAAATCTGCCCGGCACATATACACTGATATGGGGGAATAATTGCGGAACAAGAACAGTAGCAGAAAGCTCATTTCGATTGATACTGCATTGCAAAGGATGTTTAATAATGGAATTGAAACCCGTTCCCATCTCCAAATTAAATCCTTCCAGCAGTTGCCGGTAACGGGAGATCAAAACTACTCTGCGCCCCCAATCATTTGTTGTATCCAATTTCTGGATTCTGCTGCAAACACCCGTAAGCCTGCTTTGAAAATTCGAATGGTCTAAATGTGTCAAGCCAGTCATTGCCAACTTGATGTTTCTGGCTGTAGTACTTGCCCCTCCGAATTCAGCGTTCAATTTCCTGGTATTGGTAAAAGCGGCAGACCTCTTGATCTTGTCTTTTGATGCACCGCCCTTGGTTCTAAGAATGATCTTTTCTGAACCTTTTCGGGTATAGGCAGAGAGTCCGCCTACACTTCCTGTAAAAGCAATATTACCTTTTAAATTTGCCATAAGCATTGTTTAAAGATGGATGGATCTAAACATCATGCAGCAGTATTAGCATATTATATACTGCTTCAGGGTTTAGTATTATATGTAAATATAATAAACTATAATTAATTTATAATAGATCCGTATATAAAACGTGTTTTATTATAACGGACCATAGACGGATTATACACGGGTTATATACGGGTCATATACGGGTTATCTAACAATATATCAGCTTTGTATTATAAAGTAATTACGGCGTTATGTACAGAAAAAATATAGAGAAGAGGAGAATAATGCTGCAATTACTTTGAGTGGTTTTTATTTTCCATGGTTTGAATAAAAGCTAATTAGTTAAATAACAATAGTTTGCTTCTATTTCCAATCTCGACAGCATTATTGTATTATATTTTTAAGAAAGGTTTTTTTATCCATAAAAAATTTCTATGTTTATCGGCGTAGTATAAAACGCTACACAATTTTCGGATCATGACAGCTGAATATATTCTATCTCCTCTGCGCTTACTACTCAACTAATAAGCAAAGTCCGGAAAAAATATCTTCTCTTATTTATAATGCTTGATTGCGATTTTGGAATGGCCTACAGGCATATTCAAATTCGTGATTAAAATTGATTGCCATTATCATGGTCAAAAAAATTATATGCTACCTATTATACTCGTTTATCTATCTATCGGACTATTTATACAATCATTGATTGCGTTTGTAGAGGTATGCATCAATTTTAAAAGACCGATCTTACTTAAAATAATCCTTCTTTTTGCTATCGCGGCTTTTGCCTGGCGTGGCATTGGGTATGTATACTGCTATCATCATTCCTATAACCGTTGGGCAATAGAGATACCTCAGTCAGTCCTTCCCTTTGCTACCATCAGTTTATTTACCTATATCTATAAAAGCAGGTTAACATGGTATTTCATTTCTATTGGATCACTGATCCTGCTGTTTCAGTTGTTTTTTCAAACCTATTTTTCATTAACAGATCCCGTTTTTAACAGCAGTCCTTTATGGGCTTTACCGGGTGCAGGCATTTATTTTAAAATTGCAAAAACTATCATTACTTTCTTTGTATTTTCTATCAATCTCTGGATCTTAATGAAGATATTAACGAAGTACAAGCCGGGGAATATCTATTTCATTCAATTACGCAGATGGACATTGTATCTGCTGCTTTTTCAATTATTGTCAGGAATAAGTTTTGTGGCCTATGTGTTTCTGGATCCCGGATACAAGAATATTGCTTATCTCTTTGTGTTGATCTTTAATTATTCAGGTGTTCTTTTGTTGTTGTTCAGACCCAAATTCCTGAACCGGAGTAATTTAAAAATAAAGCTGGGAAATCTATTTGATAAAAAAGTTGAGGATAGTTTGACGGAGAAATTATTCATTGAGGTATTCTTTACTCATGTTTTCTACCTGAATCAGGATGCATCAGTGGAGACTTTGAAAAAGCAATTGAATGTTTCTTCAGAGATACTCAATAATTTTTTATATACCCATTATGGTCTGGCATTGACTGATCTGGTGAATAAGCATAGGGTGGGCTATTTTATGGACCTGGTGAACACGGGTAAATACGGAAATTATACGATCGATGCTCTGGCGCAGGAAGCAGGTTTTGGCAGCAGATTCCATTTATATAAGTCATTCAAAAAATTTCATGGGGGCACACCTTCTGATTTTATACGCTCTGTTCATGAATAACTGCAGCTTTTATGGATGCAGTCGTTTTATCTATTCTTCATAAACAACTGATAACCAAGGTGACGTAACAGTTAACGTTGTGACCTTGGATTGGCACAGTACTTATTTGCACTTCGCTTTTATATTGACTCTTTTTGTTTCGGCAATTCAGAAATTGATTGTTTCAACAGGATGATGTGATCATTAAGATCCTGCAAACAACATTTGAAAAGGGTTGCTGTAACCCATGCGATTTGATTGTAAAGAAATTTTGATCAGTGAAGAAGAGTTTGGTTGCAGCATCACATTCTCAGAAAAAGAGAACGGCATTGCAAAAGAGAACCTGACCGTAGAGGAATTGTTGCATTATACCGGACAATATGTAATGCTGATGCGGAAATACAGCGAAGACGCATCAGAAGATGATTTTCTGTATATAGAAACACCGGATCCTAATAAATCGGGAGAGCTGCAAAACTTTCTGATGAATCTATACCCCGGAAAATTATCCATATCCTACGACAAGGACCTTATTGAAATCGACTTGACTATGCATACACAAAAATTCGAAGAGATAAAACAGGCCATCAAAAAGATAACATTAAAAAAAGGACAGTTGAATATTCATGATTAAAAAAATATTAAGTACCCTCATATTTATAAACACTTCAAACCTGACAACAACATGAAACAAGTGTACCCATCTTTGAAAAAAGCAGTTCATTTTATTCCGTTTTTATTTCTCTTATTTGCTTTCGTTACAGCAAATGCACAGGTTGGTATCGGAACAAACAGTCCGAATGCATCAGCAAAATTAGATATCACCGCAACCAATAAAGGTTTATTGCCACCCCGTGTGGCATTGACAGGTACGTTAGATGTATCCACAATAGCCAGTCCTGCAACTGCATTGTTGGTGTACAATACTGCAACTGCTGGAACATCGCCCACTAATGTGATACCCGGCTATTATTATTACAATGGATCAAATTGGGTAAACTTAATTACTACTGCAACAAGTGGTGTGCCATATACAGGTGCAACCACAGCAGTTAATTTAGGTGCATACGATTTAACTGTAAATGGATTAACCGTAGGATTAGGTGCGGGTAGCATAAGTACTAATGCAGTGCATGGTCAGGGTTCTCTTCATGTAAACACATCAGGAAATAATAACGCTGCTATTGGGTATCAATCATTATATGCAAATACAACAGGATATGCTAATACCGCCAGTGGTAATCAATCGCTATTTACAAATACAACAGGAATTGCTAACACTGCCAGTGGTTATTATGCCCTGCTGTATAACACAACAGGAATTCATAATACGGCCAATGGAAGAGGTTCTCTTAATTCAAACACATCGGGAAATGAAAACACTGCAGGAGGGTATAATTCGCTTTTAGCAAACACAACCGGTATTAACAATACGGGATATGGATTAGGTTCATTACTTACAAATACAACAGGAAACTATAACACTGCAATAGGTAATGGTGCAGATGTTGCATCCGCCGCATTAACTAATGCTACTGCAATAGGTAATGGTGCAGTTGTTGCCGCAAGCAATACTATCCAATTAGGTAATACAAGTGTAACCAATGTGAATACAAGTGGAACTATTACAGCTACGGCTATAGGTTTGGGAACAGCCACACCTGTTACTTCGGCAAAGTTGGATGTTACCAGCACCACACAGGGTTTTTTACCTCCGAGAATGGTTGCATATCAACGTGATGCTATTGCTTCTCCAGCAGCAGGATTAATGATTTATTGTACTAATTGTGGTACAAATGGGGAATGGGAAGGATATAATGGAACTGGTTGGACAAATATGGTTGGTTCGGCGACTGCTACTGCAATATTAGCTGTTGGTCAAAGTTATCAAGGTGGAATAATTGCATACATATTAGTTAGTGGTGATCCCGGATATGATCCTAGTACAGTTCATGGATTAATTGCTGCTACGGCAGATCAAAGTACGGGTATTCGATGGTTTAATGGTGCTTATACTCTTACTGGAGCTACAGGAACAGCCATTGGAACGGGGCTTTCAAATACCAATGCTATTATAGCCAGTCAAGGTGCTACAAGTACAAGTTATGCAGCAGGATTGGCAAGAGCATATACAGGGGGTGGATACTCAGATTGGTTTCTACCCAGTAAAGATGAATTAAATAAACTGTATCTAAATAAAACAGCTATTGGCGGTATTGCCGGTTACTATTGGACTTCGACAGAGGTATTAAATTCTTATCTGAATGCTTACGCATGGTTAGAAAATTTCTTAAACGGTATCCAAAATCAGGACAGTAAGGATACCCCTGATTATAAAGTTAGAGCCATTAGGGCTTTTTAAAAACTAAAAGAAAACTACGAATCTGTTAGTTAATTTAAATCTAAGACAAATGTTCAAACAATTTTTATCTATATCCATATTGGTAGTTTTCTCTTTTGTTACTAAGGCACAGCTCTATGTAACAACCGGAGAAACAATTACTGTTTCCACTTTAGGTGATCTGGCATTGCAGGAAGATTTAAATAATAACGGCACTATCACCAATCTTACTTTAGGTGGCGGCAATGCACAGAATATATTGGGTATCGGTACAATTAATACTTTGATACTAAATAAAACTGCAGGTACTGCAACAGGAACAGGTGGCATGCAATCCATCAGTTCCACTATCACTCCAACAGCAGGTTCATTAAATGCAGGCGGATATATTACATTGCTTTCAACAGTTGGCGGATCAGCAACTATTACGCAGGGCAGTGGCAGTTATTTGAGTGGAAACATTATAGTGCAACGATATGTGGGAAGCAATTTGCAATGGAGAATGGTTGGGTTTCCATTTACATCAGCAACCTTCATTACAGAATCAACATTAGCGGCATTTTATACATCAGGTTATAAAGCCTATACTTATAATGAAGCAGGAGATAATGGAGCGTATGGAAGTAGCGGAGCTGTTAATGCAGGATGGACAGCATTTACAACAGGAACGATCACTTCAGATAAAGGCTTATTATTAAGTGGCGGAGCCATTCCTTCTGTAATCAATTTTAGCGGACCTATTAACACAGGCAACCAAAACATTACATTAAGTTACAGCAGCGGTAGTAAAGGCTGGAACCTTATCGCTAATCCTTTTGCATCGAATATAGATTGGGACCTGGTGCATGCACATAACGGTTGTGGATTAGATAATGCCATTTATCGGTATGATCCGAATACAACGGCTTATGCATCTTATATTCCGGGAAACAGCCCTTCATCAACAGGTAACCTGAATAATATCCTCGAAAATGGCGCTGCTTTTTTTGTACACAGCAGCTATGCAACTTCAATGGGTATTAATGAAGCCGATAAAACAAATTCTGCTCCCTTGTTATCTTTAATGGGCTTGCATCAAACTATCGGAACTATTACAGCTGATGGAATCGCTAATACTCCTACAACATCACAGTATGATCAAAGTATCATCAAATTATCCTTATCCAAACAGGGCGATATCTATGGAGATGAAGTGGTGTTGAGATGGGGTGGACCGTATAATGTTACGGATCATTTTGATACTAGGTATGATGCTTATGATAGAGGAAGACAAATAGGTCCTGACCTTTCAGTGATCGGAACAGACAGTACAGTTTATTCCATCTTTCATGGTAGTGCATTGAACGGTAACAATACAGAAAACAGAACGGTACAATTGGGAATCAAAAATATGGTTGTTGGTGCATATCAAATTAAACTAGGACTGTTATCCAGTCTGGCAAATGGTAATGAGGCTTTCTTAATAGATAGATACAGCAACGAAAATGTTTTGATCGGTGGGGCAGACAGTATTTATGCTTTTGAAGTAAACGCAGATCTGCTCTCACAATCAGCAGAACGTTTTGCTGTGACCATGAATTATAAAGCAGTTGATCATAATACTGCCAACAACAATCTTCCTGTTTTGTTACTGAATAATCCATCAACAGGTAATCTGTTCACATTATACAGTAAGAATAATTTCAATCAATTGCAATGGGAGATCGTAGATGCATCAGGAAGATCATTGCAAACAGGATTATTGAGTAATGTATTAAAAGGAAGTACGCATCAGATCAATGCAGGGAATACTAAGCAGGGTAATTACTTTATTAAACTTACCGGAGATGGTAATTCATTACCGGTTTTAAAAGCATTGAAAAATTAATGAACGGATGTCACCCTGAGGCACTCGAAGGGTGAGGTTAAAAAATGATTCCCGTTTATCATGCTTCGAGTGCCTCAGCATGACAAGGAAATAAAAAAACAAAACACAAACAACATGAAAAATAAACTCATCAATATCACCTTACTCACCATTTGTTTTTTAATTCCGGTGCTGCCATTATTGGCACAACCCACACCACCACAAAATGCACCCATTGATGGCGGATTAAGTTTATTAATTGCCGGAGGAGTTGGATATGGTGTAAAGAAGATAAGAGAAAAAAGAAAACCTCCTCCGAAGGAGTCCTTTGGACCAACCCCTAAAGGGGAGTAATAAAAGCCTCCGAAATTTTTATAATATAGGAGGCTTTCTATTTTATTCAATAAATAAATATTTCAATGCTTCATTCGGCAACCAGCATGCCTCCTTTTTACCAAACCATTTATATCTGTTATGGGCAATGATGCTGTAAAAATAATTTCTGATGGATGCAGGAACAATTATAAATGCAAACATCATTTTCCATGCACCGGATAATTGTCTGCATACTTTTAATGCAGCAGTAGATCGCGTAAATATTTTCCCTTGCTCCAATAAAATAAAGGAAGAAAGATCATTTTCATTTAATCCAAATTGGACTAAAACATTTTTTCCAAAAGAGGATTGCAAGGAAGCAAAACGAAATTGTTTTTGTTTGTCTCTTTTGATAATGAATTGAACAGAGCCCACACATAAATTGCAAACACCATCAAAGAGAATAATGGGATTTTTTATTTTATTTAATTCAGGCATTTATCAAAATTAAGATTTATAAAATGCTATGTTTAGCAATTGGGAAATCAATGAAGATATATGCCTACGATCTTCGCAAGTTTCAACAGTTCTTGTCCCGATACATCGGGACAAGAACGAATACCGATAACTATCGGTACGGCTTTGCGGCATAAGAATTAATGCTTTATTTTCTTTTTTGCTTGTCCAAAAAAGAAACAAAAAAAGACCCCCGAAAATGATAACGCCGCATTTTCGGGTTGGTTCCCTGATGTAGCTTTTGTGCTACTGTGACTTCAACAGTAGGGCAATGATGTCGTCAATAAAACTAATTCTAAAATAAAAAAGAGACTGATTATTTATCAGTCTCTTCAAACTATTGTAAACATTAGGCTATGCCATATTATGAAACACTTTATTTACATCTTCATCCTGTTCCAAACGTTCAATTAATTTACTTACATCTTCTGCCTGTTCATCCGTAACGGGAACGGTTGTGGTTGGGATCCATTCCAATTCTGCACTGATCGGTGTGATGCTTTTATCTTCCAATGCTTTTTGCAGTTTACCGAAATCAACGAATGCACAACGCAATACAATGATATTATTGCCTTCCTCATCGGTACTTTCACCTAATTCATCCAGACCAAAATCAATTAATTCCAATTCCAGTTCTTCAATATTCAAACCTTCGGGCTTTAATTTGAACACACCCATTTTCTTGAATTGAAAACTAACGCTGCCGCTGTTTCCCATGGCACCATGGCCTTTATTGAAATGGCTTTTTACATTGGCAACCGTTCTCACATGATTATCTGTTGCAGCTTCCACCAATAAAGCCACACCATGCGGTGCATATCCTTCATACATGATCTCTTCATAGTTGGTGGTGTCTTTGCCCATCGCTCTTTTGATGGCTGCTTCCACTCTGTCTTTCGGCATGCCCACACTTTTCGCATTCTGAAAACATCTGCGCAAAGCAGGATTGGTGGCAACATCAGGTCCGCTTGCTTTTACGGCGATCACGATTTCTTTTCCGATACGGGTAAACTGTTTCGCCATCCTGTCCCAACGGGCAAACATCGTAGCTTTTCTTACTTCAAAAATCCTTCCCATTACTATTTGATATTTATAATTTGAAATGTATAACAACACTAATTTATTAGTCAATGTTGTTAAGTTCATAAACAGGATGTCATGTTGAGGCTCTCGAAACATGATTTCATTGTACAAATCTCGTCCATCACTCTTCGAGAGCCTCAGAGTGACATTGCTTTATTCAAGCGGCTGCAAATTTAGCTGATTAGAAACTACCAACAAAAAACCCCGCAATTGCGGGGTTTTTAAAAGTTTATTCAAAGTCCGATGCATGCGGCAATATCTCTGCCGGATTATGCAATTTACTTTTTGCTTTACTGTAACTGAAGTAAACAACCAAACCAACGATCATCCACACAAATGCGGTGAACAATGTTCTGTTGTCCAATGAATAGATCATCGCAGCACAAACAATGGCACCGAGTATCGGAACCAAAGGAACCAAAGGCGTTTTAAATGGACGTATCCTTTGCGGATCATTTCTTCTCATGATGATCACACCTACACAAACGAGAATAAATGCGAGCAATGTTCCGATGCTGGTTAAGTTACCTGCAACATCACCGGGAACAAATCCTGCAAAGCCTCCTACAAAAACAAAGAGGATGATATTTGATTTATACGGTGTTCTGAATTTCGGATGCAGATCTGAAAATGCTTTGGGTAATAATCCATCGGTGCTCATGGTATAGAAAACACGGCTTTGTCCCATCAACATCACCAATATCACGGAAGAGAAACCGGCAAGAATACCAACAGTCACTAATTTGGCTAACCATCCATAGCCATGCATATAGGTTTCGATCGCATAAGCAACAGAAGCTTCTTTACCTGATTTCACGAAATCAGTATAAGGCGCAACGCCTGTTAAAACATAAGAGAATAAAATGTATAGAACGGTACAAATAACCAATGAACCGAGGATACCGATCGGCATATCTTTTTTTGGATTCTTTGCTTCCTGCGCAGCAGTAGATACCGCATCAAATCCAATGAATGCAAAGAAAACCACCGCAGCACCCGTTAGTACGCCACCCCATCCATGGCGGAAAGTATCTGCATAACTGTATTCCGTTCCGTCAGGCTGAATAGCGGGTTTTGCATCAGCAGGAATTAAATAAGGATGATGATTGGCAGGATTGATGAACTGCCATCCTATGATGATGAATACAATAACGATCGCAACTTTGATGATCACGATGATCGCATTTACCACAGCAGATTCCTGCGTGCCTTTGATCAATAATGCAGAGATCATGAATAAGATCAATAATGCCGGAACGTTCATGATGCCTGTATGCATTACATTGGCGGCATCCAGTGCCCGTTCAAAAGGAGAGTGGCTCCATTCATAAGGAATGCTGCCCCCCACCAACTTATTTAAAAATTCACTCCATGCAATACTAACTGTAGCAGCACCTAAAGCATATTCCAAAATCAATGCCCAACCGATGATCCATGCAATGAGTTCACCCATGGTTGCATACGCATAGGTATAAGCACTACCTGCAATAGGGATCATGGATGCAAATTCTGCATAACATAATCCTGCAAACGCACAACCTATTGCAGCAACAATAAATGAAAGGGTAACGGCCGGGCCTGCATGTTGTCCGGCAGCCGCAGCAGTTCTTACAAATAATCCGGCACCGATAATGGCACCAATACCCAGCGCAATTAAATTGCCTGCTCCGAGTGTTCGCTTCAATCCTTTTTCCGAATCACCGGCCTGCGCCATTAAAACATCCAAAGATTTTTTTCTGAATAAACTCATAGTACAGTTAGTTGAGGTTTATAATTTCTATTTGGCAAAATACTGATTTAATCATTCAGTATTATAAAAGTTTTAAGAAAGCTTCAATTACACGTCTTTACCGCTTAATTACTATATTGCCGCACTAATTGCTGATAGAATGAAGGGGAACAAGCTCACCTTTTTTATTTTAATTGCCATGCTGCTGGGCATTGTCGTTGGCTACATTGTTCATGAAACCGCCTCTCCCGAAACAATAAAAGCATTTGCTTCCAACATAAAATTATTAGGTACCATTTTTATCCGATTGGTGAAATCGATCATCGCACCGCTTGTGTTTTCCACTTTGGTGGTAGGTATTGCTAAATTAGGTGACCTGAAAACAGTTGGTCGTGTTGGAGGAAAAGCTATGCTCTGGTTTATTTCTGCTTCATTGATCAGTTTGTTATTGGGTATGATTCTGGTGAATGTTTTTCAACCCGGTTCTTATATTGATCTGTCACAAGCTGATACTGCCGGATTAAAAGACCTGATGGGAAAGACACAAGAGTTCTCTATTCAAAAATTTGTGGAGCATGTGATACCTGCCAGCATTTTTGAAGCGATGGCTACCAATGAAATATTACAGATCGTTGTCTTCTCCATTTTCTTTGGTGTGGCTGCTGCATCATTGGGCGAAAAAGTAAAACCTGTTATTAAAGCTTTCGATGCATTTTCGCATTTTATTTTAAAAGTGGTGAACTACATCATGAATTTTGCACCGGTTGGTGTATTCGGAACATTGGCGGCAGTAGTTGCAGAAAAAGGCTTGGCTATTTTTAAATTCTATTTTGTGTATTATGGCTTTTTTGTGTTGGGCATATTTTTATTGTGGGCGATATTGAGTACAGTTGGTTTAATTATTTTGAAAGGAAGGATGAAAGAATTGTTGCAACGTATCGGCAATCCTTTACTCATTGCATTCAGCACCACCAGTAGTGAAGCGGTCTTTCCCAAATTAACGGAAGAGTTGGAAAAATTCGGTTGCAAGAATCAGATCGTTGCATTCATTTTGCCATTGGGTTATTCATTCAACTTGGATGGAAGTATGATGTATATGACCTTTGCAAGTCTGGCCATCGCACAAGCTTACGGCATTCATCTTCCCATCGGCACACAATTGACCATGTTATTGGTATTGATGTTGACGAGTAAGGGAATTGCAGGCGTGCCAAGGGCTTCATTGATCATTGTATTAGCTACCTGTGCCATGTTTAAAATTCCACCCGAAGGTGTTGCCTTAATTTTACCCATCGATCATTTTTGCGATATGCTGAGAACAGGAACCAATGTGTTGGGAAATGCTTTGGCAACAACCGTAGTAAGTAAATGGGAAGGGGCTTTGGAAAATCCATCAAAAACTTAAAAAGATTTCATGTCAATATTATTAACAGCATTCGAATGGCATCAATTATTACAACCTCAATTTTATATTGATAACGGAGGTTTGTGGCTGATGCTGTTTATCGTATTTGCAGAAACAGGATTGTTCATCGGATTTTTTTTACCGGGTGATAGTCTATTATTTGTTGCAGGTATCTTCAGTAATAAATTAGCGGCTTATTTATTTGACTCGGGCAGTGATGTCATTAATCTGTTAATGATCATAACTTTGGTAAGTGTTGCAGGAATAATCGGCAACACTGCAGGTTATTGGTTCGGCAATAAAGTTGGTCACAGAATGTATTCCTGGAAAGATAATCTCCTGTTCAAAAAACATTATCTGGAACAGGCACATGAATTCTATGAAAAGCATGGAGGCAGTGCCATCATCTTTGCAAGATTCATTCCCATCGTTAGAACATTCGCACCTATTGTTGCAGGTATTGTTGAAATGGATAAAAAGAAATTCTCTTATTTTAATATTGTAGGATGTATCGCATGGGTAACAACCATGTTGGCAGGCGGACATTATCTGCATAAATTCTTCATCGAAAAATATGATTTCGATCTCACCAAACATCTCGAAGTAATTGTTCTTGGAATTGTTTTGGTTACCACAGCTCCCGTCATTATTAAATTGGCTTTTGGAAAAAGAAAAACTACTTCCAAATAATTCAGCACATGAATCAAAAAGAACAAGGCATTTTTTCATTGACAGTGATTGTTGGTGCATTGGGATTCTTCGTGGACATATTCGATCTCTTATTATTCAATATCATCCGCAAACCGAGTCTGACTTCTTTAGGATTATCGCCGCATGAAGTGTTGATTCAGGGAGAAAATATTTTAAGCTGGCAGATGATCGGTCAGCTGTTAGGTGGTATTTTGTGGGGAGTGATGGGCGATAAAAAAGGAAGATTAAGTGTGTTGTTCAGTTCCATCATACTTTATTCAGTAGCAAGTATCGCCAATGGATTTGTCACAAACCCTCATCAGTATTTGATATTGAGATTCGTTGCCGGATTTGGTTTGGCGGGAGAGTTGGGTGCCAGCATTACATTGGTAAGTGAGATGCTGTCCAAAGAAAAAAGAGGCATCGCTTCTACTCTCATCGCAACAACAGGTGTATTGGGTGCGATCACTGCTTATTTTGTTTTTAAATTGTCGAATGATAATTGGAGGCTCTGCTATTTTGTTGGCGGCGGTATGGGAATACTGTTATTGTTTTTAAGAGTGAGTGTGATGGAAAGTTCGATGTTCGCGAAATTGAAAGAAACCAATGTGCATCGTGGTAATTTTTTCATGTTCTTCAATAACAAGGAAAGATTTTTAAGATACATGCGTGGTATTATCATCGGATTACCTGTTTGGTATATGATCGGCGTATTGATCACTTTCTCCGATCAGTTCGGAAAAGAGATGGGCATCGAAAATATCGATCCGGCCAAAGCGGTATTATGTCAGTATGCGGCATTGGTCTTGGGCGATGTGAGTGCAGGCTTGTTAAGCAATTATATCAAGAGCAGAAAAAAAACATTATTCATTTATTACGGCATCAGTTCTTTTTTTATGCTTTTGTATTTTTTGCAAAGCGGGGGGAGCGCTATGAATATGTATCTCATCTGCGCCGGATTAGGCTTGGGCTCCGGCATTTCTGTTTTATACATCACGATGAGTGCAGAACAATTCGGTACAAATTTAAGAGCAACGGCTGCTATTTCTATTCCCAATATGGTGAGAGGTGCATTGCCATTGGTGCTTTTATTATTTAAAGGAATCCGTTCTGTGACCAATAATTATTTTACAGGTGGATGGATCTGCGGATTGATCGTCATGTTGTTAGCTGTTGTTGCTGCTTACTATACAAAAGAATCGTACGGTAAAGATTTGAATTTTATTGAAACATAATTTTTGATTTATTAATTGTATTTTAGTTTCTCAAGATTGCAACACCATGAACCAAAAAAAATTCGGCGTTCTATCGCTTCCTGTCATTGTAGCAGCATTGGGTTATTTTGTTGACATCTACGATCTGCTGCTCTTCACTATCGTTAAAAAACCAAGTATGTTGGGCGTTGGTGCAACCGATGCGACGATACTTGCAGACAGTACCAGAGTGATCAACTGGCAGATGGTTGGTTTATTACTCGGCGGAATTTTATGGGGTGTGTTAGGGGATAAGAAAGGAAGACTAAGTGTGTTATTCGGTTCCATTATTTTATACAGTCTTGCCAATTTTGTTACCGGATTTGTGCAAACAGTAGATCAATATGCCATGTGTCGTTTTGTTGCAGGTGTGGGTTTGGCAGGAGAGTTGGGAGCAGGTATCACCTTAGTGAGTGAACTGTTACCTAAGAATAAAAGAGGCATCGGAACATCGATGGTGGCGGGCATTGGATTAAGCGGTGCCGTTGTTGCATACTTTACTTATCAGTTAACGAAAGACTGGAGATTATGCTATGAGATCGGTGGCGGATTGGGAATTTTATTATTGTTCCTGCGGATCTCTGTTGCTGAATCCGGCATGTTCAAAGAAGTGAAAGAAAAGAATGTGAGTCGCGGAAATTTCTTTATGCTCATCAATAACCGTAAACGGTTTACAAAATATATTCTTGCCATCTTGATCGGATTGCCCACCTGGTATGTGATTGGGATATTAGTCAATCAAAGCGATCGTTTTGGTAAAGCGATGTTCGGCAGTTCCACAATAGATTCGGGTCGTTCCATCATGTTTGCCTATGCAGCCATTGCCATCGGCGATATGTTTGTAGGATTGGTAAGTCAGTATTTCAAGAGCCGCAAAAAAGCATTGTTATTATATTATTGTTTATGCATTGTTGCATTGATCCTTTTCTTCAGCAGTTATAATTCTTCCGATCAAAGCATGTATATGATCTGCGCGTTTCTCGGCTTCAGCACAGGGTTCTGGGCTATTTTCATTACGATGGGTGCAGAACAATTCGGCACTAATTTACGTGCAACCGCAGCAACCACTATTCCCAATATGGTTCGCGGTGCCTTGCCATTAATTAATTTGATGTTCTTGGATCTGTTTCAAAAATCATGGGGCTTTACGATCATTAAAAGCGGTATCATCACCGGTGTTGTGGTGATGAGCATTACATTGGTGGCCTATTATTTTACGGAAGAAACTTTTCATAAGGATTTGAATTATGTTGAATTGGAATATGAAGAAATGTTGCCGTGATTTTTTGGTGACAGGCTTTTGTATTTCAATGAAACTTTTGTTGCGTCGCACTTTGTACAGTCGAAACTTTATTGATCTTTTATTGAAGCGTAATTTTTTACTACTGAGTAAAAGAGTGAAAAGAGATTACACAGAGTTCTCTACTTAACTTTATTTCTCTTTTGCTCTGTGTTAAATCTGCTGAATAAAATTCATTGCGCTGAAGAGTGCGACGCAACCGGAGCTTCATTCTTGTTCATCAGTTCGATCAATAAAAAAATGCTTAGAAAATTATTCAATAAATTTGTTAGATGAAATTTCTCATCATCCGTTTTTCTTCCATCGGTGATATTGTTTTAACCACTCCTGTCATTCGCTGTTTGAAGGAACAGGTAAAAGATGCAACGGTTCATTTTTTAACGAAAGAAGCATTTTACGGTTTGGTGAAAACAAATCCAAGTGTTGATAAAGTGATCGTGTTGAATGAGAGTTGGGAATTCATGATCCATCAATTGCAGGTGGAGGAATATGATTATGTTATTGACCTGCATCACAATCTCCGCACCTGGAAAGTAAAACATGCATTAGGTGTTCCTTCTTTTTCTTTCAATAAACTCAATATTCAGAAATGGTTATTGACTGCATTGAAAATAAATAAGCTCCCGGATATTCATATTGTTGACCGTTATTTAGAAACAGTAAAAAGTTTTGGTGTGGTGAATGATGGGAAAGGGCTGGATTATTTTATTCCCGAAAAAGATTGTATTAAAGAACATGATCTTCCTTTATCGCATCGATTCGGATATATTGCTATTGTGATCGGCGCTGCATTGAACACGAAAAAATTACCGCTTCATAAATTAAAGGAGCTCTGTTCGCAAATTAATTTTCCAATTGTTTTATTGGGCGGGAATGAAGATAAACAAGCAGGTGATGAAATTGCGTTGGTGAACGGGATCAAAATTTATAATGCATCCGGTAAATTCAATTTGAATGAAAGTGCAGATCTGGTAAGGAATGCAAGACTCGTTATCACTCATGATACCGGACTGATGCATATTGCAGCAGCCTTTAAAAAGAAGATCATTTCTGTTTGGGGTAATACGGTTCCGCAGTTTGGGATGAGTGAATATTATGGAACTGATCAAGTTTCAAGTTTCAAGTTTCAGGTTTCAGGTTTGGGTTGCAGGCCCTGTTCTAAAATAGGGTATCAAAAATGTCCGAAGAAGCATTTTAAATGTATGGAGTTGCAGGATATTGAAACCATTGCATCAAAAGCCATTGAGTTGGCGTGATGATTTGGATAAATTGAAAAACTATTTTTAATTTAATAAAAATATTATCATGAAAAAAGTACTGCTGATCGCATGTCTTGTTTTATTTAATAAGGCATATTCTCAACAAGACACACTTGAGAAAGTGGCTCATTCAATTTGTGATTGTTTGGCGAAGAATAAAAAAGAGGTGCAATCAGAGACCGAATTTGAAGCGATCATAACAAAATGTATGATGGATTCGGCGGGAGAATTCGTGTTTTCAAAAATAGCCAATGCAGATGGTAATGGCGATCAGCGTGGCTACGAATTTGGGAAACAGATAGGCATTGAATTAGTGAAGATAGGATGTAAATCTTTTATTGATATGTCCGTAAAAGTAGCTGAAGGAAAGAAACCTAACAATTCAAATGAAAATAGTATTAAGTCAGCGGAAGGCGAAATACTTGCAGTGGAGGAAAAAGATTTCTTGAATCTTACTATAAAAACTTCTGCGGGGCGAACCTACAATTTTATTTATTATTCTTATGTACCCGGTTCTGATGCATGGATAAAGACAGCTTCCATTTCTTTGAAGGGTAAAAAAGTTAAAGTATCGTGGAAAGAAAATGAAACATACCAACCCAAAGCAAAAGATTTTATTACCATAAAAGAGATCACAGCATTAGAATTCTTATAAAAGAAAAACCCTTCAAGTACTGAAGGGTTCTCTATAGGGCTTCATAGTTTTATTTAATCCTTTTCGCTTCTGTTTCCAAACTGGTTTGTCTTTGACGTGCCGATTTAATTTGATTGCTTCCAAAACGGTAAGTAAAGTTTAGTCGAATGGTCCTGCTTTCCCAAGTGCCATTTCCATCCAGATACAGCCCCCCGAAATCACTATGGATATGCCAAGGCGATGCAGTAGCCAATACATCTGTTGCTGATAATTTCAAAGTGGCTTTTTTATCAAACAATTGTTTTTGAATTCCAATATCTAATCCGCCCTGCGCTTTGGTTGTACCGGTAGCACCCCAAACACCCGGACCATTGAACCAACCACTCATTTCGGCTGTATAATTTTTCCCCAATGTGAAACTTTGTTGCAGGTAGGCGCCATAGATCGGGATCTTTAAGGATACTACTTTGTTGTTGAACTCGCCATCAAATAATAGATAGCTGTACCAGAAATTCACATATCCATTCCACCATTTTTTGATGGGTAGCGAAGAACCGATACTAAAACTGATGATCTGTTCCGTTGCCAGATTTTGTTGCTGCACATAAGTGGCATTTTTATTCGTGGTATCCAATACTTGAGTGGCATAATCTTTCACATGACTGTAACCGATGGTTGTATTGATCATCGACATGAATGTATGTGTTAACTCAATATTGTCGGTGTATTGCGGACGAAGAAATGCATTTCCTTTTTCATAAGTTAATTCATCTAATTTATTTTCAAATGGATTCAGATCCTGATAAGTGGGTCGGTCGATTCTTCTGCTGTAAGTTAAATTCAGTGTGTTCTTTTTATTGATGGTCCACGTTAAAGCGGCGCTGGGAAAAAGATTGGTGTATGATCTTTTCACACTGTCGTCATTTTGTGTTAAGCCATCTGCTCTGGTTAATATGCCATCACTATTGGTTTGTTCGATCCTCAATCCTGCCTGTATGCTCCATTTCGTATTCAATTGTCTTTGATAATTGACATATCCGGCATTTACATTTTCTTTATAAACAAAATTGTTACTCTTGTTCAACACATGAATATCCTGCCCGTTGATCACATCATAAAAATCAAATGTATTTTTTGTGATCACATAAGAGAACTTCAGTCCATAACCGAATTTGCCTTTCCATTTATTTTCTTCTACATCCACTTTCGCAGAATAGATATCAATATCAACCGGTGTATTATTCTTATAAATGAAAGCTGAAAGCAGGTTCATGCCTTTATCGTAATAATAATTGGGCTGATAGCTGTTACTTCTTCCTTTGAAGGAACCATAATCTGCATCCACATTGATCTCTTTACCGCTGGTATCGGCATACTTATAATTCATATTGAAGTTGGCATGATTTCGATTGCCGGGTATTGTATTATATGCTGTTAATGTTTTTACATATTGACCGGTTGGATAATAAGAGATGGGTGTATTACTTGAACTGTTCCAAACACTGTTACCGAAATTGGTAGTTGCCATTACACCGAATGTATTTTTACTGTCGATAAAGAAATCAGCACCTGCTTTTATGTTTATATTTTTCTCGTCATTGTTTTGTACAGTTTTCTGATCGTATAAAGTATCACTTTGAATTCGATATAAATTCTGAGTGTTTTCATATTGTCCGACACTGCCACTCACATTGCTGAACAGGTTTACTTTTTTATTTCTGTAATTTACATTTACCGAAGCATTTCCTTTTGGCGTTAAGCCCTGAACAATGCCGGCAGTTGCACTTCCATTGGTACCGAACTTTTTATTTTTTTTGAGTTTGATATTGATGATACCTGCATTACCGCTGGCATCATATTTTGCACTGGGATTACTGATCATTTCAATCGACTCGATATCATTGCTGTTGATGCCTTTTAAATATTCGGCTAAATTTTTTGCATCTAATTGTGTGGGCTTTCCGTCAATATAAATTTTGGTTCCCGTTTTTCCTTTCATACTGATGTTGTCATTATTATCTACCTGCACACCCGGGCTTTTCTGCAATAATTCCAATGCATTACTGCCCGTTGCATTGATGCTGCTTTCTACATTGAAAATTGTTTTATCAGCTTTTATCTCGATCATAGGTTTTTTGGAAGTAACGGTAACGTCCTGCAATTTTTTTACTTCTATTTTCAGAACTGCAACAGGTAATGAATAATCTTTACCTGCCTCCACTTCAAAAGCTGCGGCGTATTTTTTTTCATACCCCAAGCTTTCATAACGCACTAAAAATTTACCTGATTTTGTAACAGCAATTTCATAGTTACCGGTAGCATCTGTTAGTGCAGCCTTCACCAAACTGCTGTCAGCTGCTTTTAAAAGGGATACTGTTACTGTTTGTATGCTTTTATTAGTAGCATCCTGAACCTTACCGCTGATGATTGATTTTTGCTGGCTTTGTGCAAGACCGCTGACAGTAAATGCCGTTAAACCGGCTAAAAGGACAATTAGTTTCATATTATTTTGGTTTATTTTCATTTCTTATGCAAATATTAGTACTTTGTTTTGCATAGTACATGACTTTGTAATGAACGGTAATAATTCCTGATAAAAGGCATAAGAATAACAGCGCAGAAATTTGATATCAATACGCTTGAGGGCAGAGAAAGTTACTTTAGCTGAAGCGTTTTGTGACAAATGAAAAGAGGAAAGGATAAATGGTAATGCAATAAAAACCCTCAGCAAATATTTGCTGAGGGTTTCTTTCAGGGCTTTTTATTTTTTACAAAGTCTTCAATACATCATTCATGCTTCTAACAGCATCGGCGCTTTTGTTGAAATTCGCTTGTTCTTCTTCAGTCAGCTGTACATCAACAATTTTTTCCCAACCGTTTTTCCCAATTACTACAGGCACGCCAAGGCAAATATCATTTTGACCATATTCACCTTCAAGTAATACGCTACAAGTACGAAGCTTCTTTTCATCTCTCAAAACTGATTCAACCAATTTAGCAACTGCTGCACCCGGTGCATACCAAGCTGAAGTTCCCAATAAACCTGTAAGTGTAGCACCGCCAACCATTGTATCTTTTACAATTTTATCCTGTTGTTCTTGTGTAAGGAAATTAGTAACAGGAACACTGTTCCATGAAGCATGTTTAATTAAAGGGATCATTGTAGTATCACCATGACCGCCAATTACAACGCCGTTCAAATCAGATGGGCTGCAACCTAAATGCTGACTGATTTGATATTTGAAACGGCTGCTATCCAATGTGCCGCCCATACCAATAATTCTGTTTTTTGGTAATCCTGTAGATTTTAAAGCATGGTATGTCATTGTATCCATTGGATTGCTTACAATAATAATAATTGCATTGGGAGAATATTTTAAAATATTTTCTACAACACCTTTAACAATTCCGGCATTGGTGCCAATTAATTCTTCACGTGTCATCCCGGGTTTACGAGGAATACCTGAAGTAATAACGACAACATCACTATCAGCTGTTTTTGAATAATCACCTGTTACACCTGTAATTTTTGTATCAAAGCCAAGAAGTGTTGCAGTTTGCATCATATCCTGAGCCTTACCTTCGGCAAGACCTTCTTTAATATCCAACAAAACCAGATCACGGCAAATTTCTTTACGTGCGATATTATCGGCAGATGTTGCTCCAACTGCTCCTGCACCTACTACTGTAACTTTCATAAGAGAATAAAATTTATAATTTGATTGAATGATTTTCGCGGCAAATTTACAGTAAGTTCAGATGCAATCGGGTGTTGATTCTATCTAATTCATCAATTATTTAATGATTTCTATCAGCTCTTCTGTTTTTACACCTGTCCGGAATTCTTTTTTAAATACACCCTTGGTATTATAAATAGCAATAAAAGGAGTGAATTCAACCTTGAAAAACGAAGGGATGAAATATTTCGGGTCTCTTGACAATTTCACATTATTGAATTTATCCAATTCGAATTTCTTTGCAAATTCATTGATCTCTGCCAAAGAACGAAAGCCTACCCAAAGAAAAAAAGCATTACTCAGACTTTTCATGTTCTTTACTATTTCTTTTGCTTCATATTGGCAATGGCCGCAATCGGGACTAAAATAAATGATTACAACAGGCTTGCCTTTCGGCAGATCTTCTTTTGTAAATAAAATACTATCCGGACTTGTATAAACATTAAAAGAAGGTATCACCGGATTTTTGAGATAGGGAGGTGTGGGTTCTTTCTCAGTTTGTTCGTATGCAACAAAAGGCATAACAGCCATTAATAAAAAAAACACCATATTCTTTTTCATGGACTAAAATTAATTGTTCTTATCTCTTAAACACAAAAAAAACTGTAATAATTTATTACAGTTTTTTGAAAGTAAGTTCAGCAAAAAAATCAATTATTAACTGATGGTTTTCCAGTGGCTTTTGAAACTGGTTTCTTTACACCTTCTGTTTTTAACTCTTTTTTAGTTGAATTAAGCTCTTTTCTGTCGCCTCTGATTTCTTTCTGATCATGTTTGGCGGCTTTTGTTTTTCCATGTGCCAATTTAGTATTTCGCTCAGCTCTTTCTTCTTTCAATTCTTTTTTTTCTGTCTTTACTTCATTTAACTGGCTCTTAACCACAGGACTCTGCGCCGCTGCGCTTAAGGTAATGAATGCTCCAAAAGCAATTAATGCAATTTTTTTCATGGTTTATTTTTGAAATGAATTCAATAATACCCATGGGTCTAAAACCGTGCCGCGATTTAATTAGATTTATTACCGTTGGCTTCCATCATCCGCATTTGTTTGGCATCTTGTAAGAATTCAGAAGCGAAAATAAAATTATTCAGCAATTCATTTTTACTGAAGATGATGTCTTTATTGCTTCCTTCCCATTGTTTAATACCATTATGCAGATAAACAATATGGTCACCAATTTCCATGACGCTGTTCATGTCATGTGTAACAACAATGGTGGTGATCTGAAATTCGTTCGTAATTTCTTTGATCAGTTTATCAATCAATAAGGATGTTTGGGGATCCAGGCCTGAATTGGGTTCGTCACAAAACAAATATTTCGGGTTCAATACAATGGCACGAGCAATGCCCACACGCTTTTTCATACCGCCGCTGATTTCAGCAGGATATTTATTGTTTGCATCTTTTAAATTCACACGTTCTAAAACTTCATTCACACGTTTCATCCTTTCAGCCAAAGTAAGACTGGTAAACATATCCAACGGAAAACGAACATTCTGTTCAACGGTCATGGAATCAAATAAAGCAGATCCCTGAAACAACATACCGATCTGTTGACGTAAAGCTTTGCGTTCATGTTTATCCATCTTCAACATGCTTTCTCCCTGATACAAAATATCACCTTCATCAGGTTGGAATAATCCTACCATGCATTTTGTCAAAACCGTTTTACCGCTACCGCTTGTTCCGATGATAAGATTACATTTACCGGCTTCCATCACAGCACTGATGTCTTCCAATATCACGCGATCGCCAAAAGATTTCTTTATGTTTTTTATTTCAATCATAAATCCTATCCCTGAAAGGAAGTATTTTCTTTATAAAACTTCTATCTGATTTTTCAACAGATCATCAAATGTATCCCTTCTTCTTATCAAATGCATCTTGCCATTTTTAAATAATATTTCAGCGGGTTTGAAACGGCTGTTAAAATTGCTGCTCATTTCAAAACCGTAAGCACCTGCATTGTAAAAAACAAGATAATCACCTTCTCTTACCTCATTCAGTTTTCTGTCCCATGCAAAAGTGTCTGTCTCGCAAATATTCCCTACAACTGAATATTTTTTTTCTTCTCCGTCGGGATTGCTGATGTTTTTGATACGGTGGTAAGAATCATAAAACATGGGCCGTATCAAATGATTGAAACCACTGTTCACTCCTGCAAAAATTGTTGCTGTACTCTCTTTCAACACGTTCACTTGTGTAATCAAATAACCGCATTCACTCACTAAAAATTTCCCGGGTTCAAACCAAACCTGCAATGATTTTCCATTTGGATTGGGATGTTTGTCAAAGGCCTCTTTCACTTTTGCAGCCAATAACTCAATATTTGTTTCTGCATCACCGTCCTTATAGGGCACTTTAAATCCACCGCCAAGATCAATGAACTCCAACTCCTGAAATCGGGGAATGATATCAAACAACACTTCAATACCTTTTACAAAAACCTCTACATCTGTTATTTCGCTTCCTGTGTGAATATGTAAATCTTTAATGAACAAATTATATTTTGTCACAAGTGCTATTATCTTTTCAATCTGGTCAACAGGAATTCCGAATTTACTTTTATCATGGCCTGTTGAAATTTTCAAATTACCACCCGCTAAAATATTCGGGCGTAAACGAATGCCAACAGGATAACTGTGACCAAATTTTTTTCCAAACTTTTCTAAATTGGAAAGAGAATCAATATTGATATGGACACCGAGTTCTTTAGCTTCTTCGATTTCTTCAAAAGCAATTCCGTTGGAGGTATATAAAATTCTTTCCGGTGTGAAGTCTGCGTGCAGTGCGAGTTTCACTTCATTGATGGAACTGCAGTCAATATTCGATCCCAAAGATCTCACATGTTTCAGGATATTGATATTCGTCAATGCTTTGCAGGCATAAAATATTTGTACATCCGATTTTGAAAAAGCGGTTTGTAGTTTTTGGTATTGTTCTGTAATTTTTTCTGCGTGATAAACATATAATGGCGTACCGAATTGTTCAGCAGCTTCTTTTATTTGTTGCAGGGATAAACTTTGTGACATGTTGCGAAGATAACAGTATCTCTATTTACTGTTGCAAGGCTCCCATTTTTTAAGAGAAGTTTATTCAGGCAAGGATGTTTCTTCCTTTTGTTTTTCGTCATTGTTTTCAATCAATGCACCATCTTCATTAAGTGTAACAACTGTTTCTTCTTCGATGATTATTTCATCTTGGAAAGGCAATTCGGTATTGCTGGTAAAATCATCAGGGTTAATGATGGTTCCTTCGATCAATTGTTCTGCCAATACTTCTCTGATCTTTGGAAGATCTTCGGTAGTATTGATGCCGAAATAATCCATGAAACTCTTTGAGGTAGTATAAATCAATGGATGGCCGGGCATTTTTTCATTTCTTCCGGCAATGACGATCAGTTCTTTTTCCAATAATTTTTGAACACTGTAATCACTGTTCACCCCGCGAATAGATTCTATCTCGCCTTTTGTGATGGGTTGTTTGTAAGCGATGATGGCCAATGTTTCCAAAGCCGCATTGGACAAGCGTTTCAGGAACTTATCGCCATTCAGTTGAGTAATGGTCTTATGAAAATCTTTTTTGGTGAGGAACTGCCATCCGCCACCACTTTCTTTAACTTCGAAAGGATAAAATTCGGAAGCATATTTTTCGCGGATACCATCCAAACAACTTTCCACCTGATCCAATGAAACACGCTCATCCATAAAACCAAAAGCATTGTTGATCAGTTCAACAATCTCTAAGCTTGTCAATGGTTTTTCACTGGCAAAAATAAGTACTTCAATATGTGGTATGATTTGGGAAAGTTCCATAGTGGTAATGTGCAAATTTGCAAATGAGTAAATTGCAGATGAAAGAATTTGCACATTCGCTCATCTGCACATCGGTTTATTTTATCCCTGCAATGCCGCTGCGCCACTTACAATTTCTGTAAGTTCTGTTGTGATGGCTGCCTGTCTTGCACGGTTATAAGAAATCTTTAAGGTCTTCAATAGTTCATTCGCATTTTCTGTTGCTTTATCCATTGCTGTCATTCTTGCACCGTGTTCGCTGGCACCGCCATCCAATACTGCTTTGAATAATTGTGTATTGAGTATCTTGGGCATCAATTCAGCAATGAGCGCATCTTTTTCAGGCTCAAAAATAAAGTCAGATTTTTTTGTACCTGCTTTATTTTCTGTTTTGGGTATAGGTAAAAATTGTTCGGCAGCAAAACGCTGCGTAGCTGCATTCTTGAATTCGCTGTAGATGATCTCAATGGCATCAAACTCTTTGTTCTCAAAGGCTTTCATGGCAGCTTGTGAAACAGCCTGAACATTTTCAAAAGTGAGATGCAGATAAATATCTTTATATGTCGCATCGGTTTTATAACCTGCTTTGGTCAAGCCTTCATATCCTTTTTTACCAATATTCCAAATGGTAACATTTCCTTTTTTGTGAGCAGCTTCATATTTATCAGCAATAGTCTGTTTTGCTAATTTCATAATATTGGAATTGTAAGCACCGCACAAACTTCTGTCGCTGGTAATCACGATCAATAATACTTTTTCGATCGGTCTTTCTTCTGCCAGTTTTAAAGCAGAACCACCTTCGGAATTACTTACAATATTGCTGAGTACTTCCTGTAATTTTTTAGCATAAGGCCTCATCTGAATGATGGCATCTTGCGCTTTACGCAATTTAGCGGCACTTACCAATTTCATCGCTTTGGTAATTTGTTGTGAACCCTGCACACTCTTGATCCTGTTACGAACTTCTTTTAACTGACCAGCCATAAATTACTTTTTAATCGGCAGCAAAAGTAACAGAAAAGCCCCTAAATTCCATCTGCATTGTAAAATCTGTGGAAATTCTTTCTGCAAAAGAGTTGTATTGCATTTTAGTTATGCCTTGCAGACTTAACAAAATGGTTAAGTAATTCATAAAGCTGCTGTTCAGCTATTGTTCCGGTGTAGCTAACCTCAATTTCTTTACCTTTGGCGGCCTTGAAAAACAGTGCCAATTTGACGAAGTTTTATTTGTAGCACCGTTTTTGAAAAGGCAAACATTATTTTATATAACAGACTTAATGATATGTTGAATATTTTATCCAAAATTTTAGGCGGTAACAAAAGTGAGAAAGATGTAGCTAAGATCCAACCTTATGTGGCCAAGATCAATCAATTCTTCCAGCAGTACCAAAGTCTTTCGAATGATGAACTGAGAAACAAGACCGTTGAATTCAAACAGCGCATCAAAGAACATTTAAAAGATGTTGATGCAGAGATAGCCGGCAAACAACAAACAGCAGATGAGTTACCTGCTGCTGATATTCATACAAAAGATGCTATCTATCAGGAAGTTGATAAACTAAAAAAAGAACGTGATAGACAGATCGAAGTCATATTAGATCAAATTTTACCCGAAGCTTTTGCGGTGGTAAAAGAAACAGCTCGTCGTTTTAAAGAAAATACAGAATTGGTTTCTACTGCTACACAACTCGACAGGGATTTATCTGTAACCAAAGAGTATGTAAAAATAAACGGTGATCAATCCATCTTTCAAAACACATGGACTGCAGCCGGTGGAAAAGTAACCTGGAACATGGTGCATTACGATGTGCAGTTATTGGGTGGTGTGGTCTTACATCAGGGAAAAATTTCTGAGATGTCAACCGGTGAGGGTAAAACATTGGTATCAACATTACCTTCTTATTTAAATGCATTGGCAGGTGAAGGTGTGCATGTGGTTACGGTGAATGATTATTTAGCGAAACGTGATAGTGAATGGAATGGAACTTTGTTTGAATGGCTGGGATTGACTGTTGATTGTATCGATAAACATGAACCCAACGGTGAAGCAAGACGCAAAGCTTATTTAGCAGATATTACTTACGGAACGAATAATGAGTTTGGTTTTGATTATTTGCGTGATAATATGGTGCACAGTCCCGATGAAATGGTGCAACGCAAACATCATTTTGCCATGGTGGATGAAGTAGATAGCGTATTGATCGATGATGCCAGAACACCATTGATTATTTCCGGTCCGATCGGCAGACAAGATAACATCGAACAATTCTTTGAATTAAAACCAAGAATTGAAAAAATAGTAGAAGCACAAAAACGTGCCACCAATCAATTCTTAAACGAAGCAAAGAAAAAAATCGCCGATGGTAATGACGATCCTAAAGATGGTGGATTGGCGCTATTCCGTGCACAGCGCGGATTGCCGAAGAGCACAGCATTAATTAAATATTTAAGTGAACCGGGCATTCGTGTAAAATTGCAGAAGGCAGAAAATTATTATCTCGCCGATCAATCACGCGAAATGCCAAAGGCTGATGAAGAATTATATTTCTACATCGATGAAAAAAATAATTCGGTTGAGTTAACGGATAAAGGAATTCAATTGATCACCAAAGCAGGAGAAGACCCAAATTTCTTTGTGATACCCGATATCAGTGTTGCATTGGCAGATATTGAAAAGAACACTTCTCTTGATGCAGAACAGAAATTGCATCAAAAAGAATCCATCATCAACGATTATTCCGTTAAAGCAGATCGAATTCATACCGTTCAACAATTATTAAAAGCTTACACTTTATTTGATAAAGATGTGGAGTATGTTGTGATGGATGAGCAGGTAAAAATTGTGGATGAACAGACCGGTCGTATTCTCGACGGTCGTCGTTATTCTGATGGTTTGCATCAAGCCATCGAAGCAAAAGAAAATGTAAAGATCGAAGCTACTACGCAAACTTATGCTACGGTTACATTGCAGAATTATTTCAGAATGTATCACAAGTTGTGTGGTATGACCGGAACTGCAGAAACCGAAGCATCTGAGTTATGGGATATTTATAAATTAGATGTGGTAACCATTCCAACCAATATCCCTTGTATCCGCATTGATGATCAGGATCTGGTATTCAAAACTAAACGTGAAAAGTTTGGTGCGGTCATTGAAGAAATAACAAAACTGCGTAATGCAGGAAGACCTGTTCTTGTGGGTACAACCTCTGTTGAAGTAAGTGAATTGTTGAGCAGAATGTTGCGCCAAAAACAGGTTCCGCATAATGTGTTGAATGCAAAACAACATGCCCGTGAAGCGCAGATCGTTGCTGAGGCTGGTTTTGCAGGTTCTATCACTATTGCAACCAATATGGCCGGTCGAGGTACCGATATTAAACTCGGGCCGGGTGTTAAAGAAGCAGGCGGTTTGGCAATTGTAGGTACTGAAAGGCATGAATCTCGTCGCGTGGACAGACAGCTGCGTGGTCGTGCCGGTCGTCAGGGTGATCCCGGTTCTTCTATGTTCTTTGTTTCATTAGAAGATGATCTGATGCGTATGTTCGGCAGTGAACGTATCGCAAAAGTGATGGACTTTGCCGGATACAAAGAAGGTGAAGTGATACAGCACAGCATGATCACTAAATCTATCGAACGTGCACAGAAAAAAGTGGAAGAAAATAATTTTGGTATCCGTAAGCGTTTGTTGGAATATGATGATGTGATGAACAAACAGCGCACGGTTATTTATACAAAACGTAGTCATGCATTATTTGGTGAAAGATTAGCATTGGATCTGGATAATGCATTTTATTCTGTTGCAGAAGGATTGATCAGTTCATTCAAAGAACAAAATGATCATGAAGGATTCCGTTTGGCGGTGATCGTAAATTTCGGAACAGACACAAAGATCACTGTTGATGAATTGAACAAATTATCTGATCAGCAATTAGCAGAAAAATTATACGATGAAGTAATTGAAAACTATCAAAACAAGAAAAAGGAATTAGCTGCGAAGGCATTACCGGTATTTAAAAATATCCGTCTAAAACAAGGTAATCATATTGAAAATGTGATTGTTCCTTTTACTGACGGAAGAAAGAATATGCAGGTGTTGGCGAACATGGATAAAACACTGTCCACCAATGGTGCTGAATTGGTGAATGCATTGGAACGTAATGTGACATTAGGTTTGATCGATGATGCATGGAAAGAACATTTGCGTGCAATGGATGATCTGAAACAAAGTGTACAGACTGCAACCTATGAACAAAAAGATCCTTTAGTAATTTATAAAGTGGAAGCATTTAATTTGTTCAAACAAATGGATAGTGAAGTGAACAGAGATATTGTTGAATTCTTATCGCATGCAACTATTCCATTGGAAGATGAAAGTCAGGTTCGTGAAGGTCGTCAGCAAAAAACAGATCTGAGTAAAATGAAAATTCAAAAAGACGAATTAGACGGCGCAGGTCATGATGATAATTATATCGATCCTTCAGCACCGGTAAAACAGGAGCCGATAAAAGTAGGACCTAAGATCGGAAGGAACGATCCATGTCCTTGCGGCAGCGGGAAGAAATATAAGAACTGCCACGGAAAAGATGCTTAATATATTTTTTTGAATAAAAAGGTTGTTGATCTTGAAAAGGTTGACAACCTTTTTCTTTTTAACTACATTTGATATACACAACAACGAATATGATTGCAGAAAAAAAGATGGTTGCTGTTCCTGATTTTAGATACAGTCCGCATATCGATCATGTAGGTGTGGAAGAAAGAGCTTCCCGATTTACGAAACGAAGCATTAAAGCCGAAACAAAAGTGAATGGGTTGAAGCTCACTTTGAATATGATCGATCTCACCACATTAGAAGGAAAGGACACCGACGGAAAAGTAAAACAACTCTGTTATAAAGCACAACATTTACACGATGCCTATCCGGGATTGCCAACAGTGGCAGCTATTTGTGTATATCCATCCATGGTAAGTGTTGCTAAAAAAGCATTGGGCGATTCGGGTATCAATGTGGCATCTGTTGCAACTGCATTCCCGAGCGGACAAGCATCACGTGATGTAAAAATTCGCGATGTAAAATATGCGGTTAACAATGGTGCCGATGAAATTGATATGGTCATCAGTCGCGGAAGATTTTTACAAGGCGATTATAATTTTGTGTTTGATGAAATTGCTGCAGTGAAAGAAGCATGCGGAACTGCAAGATTAAAAGTTATTTTAGAAACAGGCGAATTGGTTACTTATGATAATGTTAGAAAAGCCAGTGATATTGCGATGTATGCCGGCGCTGATTTTATTAAAACATCAACCGGAAAAGTTACACCAGCTGCAACGATGCCGGTTACTTTAGTAATGCTGGAAGCGATCAGGGATTTTTATTACAAGACAGGAAAGAAGATCGCAATGAAACCTGCAGGTGGTATCTCAAAATCAAAATTGGCATTGCATTATTTGGTGATGCTGCAGGAAACATTGGGAGAAGCATGGATGAATAATCATTGGTTCCGGTTTGGCGCAAGCAGTTTGGCAAATGATGTGTTGATGCAATTGGAAAAGGAAAGAACGGGAGTTTATCAGAGTGCAAATTATTTTTCAATCGATTAGTTTGAACCACGAAGGCGCGAAGGCACAAAGTATCACGAAGCCTTTGTGTTTCTTTGTGAACTTAGTGTCTTAGTGGTTTTAAAAAAAGATGAATAGCGAATAAGGCATTGAAGTGTGTCCCATAGGGATTCCTTTGGAACGACGCAACAAAGTTTAATTGAAATACAACAGTTGGTTACCAAAATAAAACTAACAAAATGGCGAAAGCAACAAAAAATAATACACTGAAATTGAAATTCGATACGCTGAAATATGCACCTGCTCCGGAAAGTAAGAGCAGTGCAAAGATCGATGCACAATATGATCTGTTCATCAACGGGAAATTTGAAAAACCGTTGAGCAAAAAATATTTTGATACCATTAATCCTGCAACAGAAGAAAAATTATCAAGTGTTGCTGATGCAAATGCTGCTGATGTTGACAAAGCTGTGAAAGCTGCACGCAATGCTTACAATAATGTGTGGAGCAAAATGCCTGCAAAAGAAAGAGGAAAATATATTTACAGAATTGCAAGAATGATCCAGGAACGTGCCAGAGAATTTTCTGTGATCGAAACTTTGGATGGTGGTAAACCCATTCGTGAAAGCAGGGATATTGATATTCCGTTGGCCGCTAATCATTTCTTTTATTATGCAGGTTGGGCAGATAAATTAGAATATGCATTTCCAAATAAACAACCAAGATCATTGGGTGTTGCAGGACAAATTATTCCATGGAATTTTCCTTTATTAATGGCTGCTTGGAAAATAGCGCCTGCATTGGCAACAGGAAACACAGTTGTATTGAAACCTGCAGAAACCACACCACTCACGGCTTTGAAGCTTGCTGAAATAATTCAGGAAAGTGACCTGCCATCGGGTGTTGTAAATATTATTACAGGTGCTGGTGCAACAGGTGCTGCAATTGTGAATCATCCCGACATCAATAAAATTGCATTCACAGGTTCAACAGAAGTTGGAAAAATCATTCAGCGTGCAGTTGCAGGAACCAATAAAAAAACAACATTGGAATTAGGCGGCAAAGCTGCCAATATTATTTTTGAAGATGCTGCAATCGATCAGGCTGTGGAAGGAATCATCAACGGAATTTATTTTAATCAAGGCCATGTTTGTTGTGCAGGTTCCAGATTATTCGTACAGGAATCTGTTTATAAAATTGTGATGCAAAAATTGAAAGATAGAATTGCTACGTTGATTGTTGGTGATCCGATGGATAAGAATACGGATGTAGGTGCTATCAATTCAAAACAACAATTAGAGACGATTCATAAATACATCAATATTGGTAAAAAAGAAGGACTCGAAATTTTTGAAAGCAGTTGTGTATTGCCGAGGAAAGGATTTTTCTGCAAACCAACTTTATTTACCAATGTTGCACAATCAAGTCGCATTGCACAGGAAGAAATTTTTGGTCCGGTATTAGCGATCCAAACATTCAGAACAGATGAAGAAGTAATTGAAAAAGCAAACAACACGCCATTCGGATTAAGCGCAGGAGTATGGACTGATAAGGGTTCTAAGGTTTTTAATCTAACATCAAAATTAAGAGCAGGTGTTATTTGGGCGAATACTTATAATAAGTTTGATCCAACATCACCATTCGGCGGTTATAAAGAAAGCGGTTTTGGAAGAGAAGGTGGATTGCATGGGCTATCAGCATATTTGAAATAAAAAATAAATTATGGTAACAAGAATAGAAGTTTTAAAAACATATAAGATATATATCGGCGGACAGTTTCCAAGAACTGAAAGCGGCAGATATTATGTTGCGGAAAATAAAAAGGGGCAGGCATTAGCCAATGTTTGTCTGAGTTCGCGTAAAGATGTTCGTGATGCAGTAGGTTCGGCACGTAGCGCTGTTGGAGGATGGAGCGGAAGAGCAGCATTCAATCGTTCGCAGATCTTATATCGTATTGCAGAAATGTTGGAAGGAAGAAGAGCTCAGTTTATCGATGAATTAGTTAAACAAGATTCATCTCCGAAAGATGCAGAGAACGAAATAAATCTTTCCATCGACAGATTGATATATTATGCGGGTTGGTGCGATAAATATCAACAAGTGTTCAGTGCTGTTAATCCGGTTGCATCATCGTATTTTAATTTTTCTGTTCCTGAACCCACCGGTGTGGTTGCCATTGTTGCTCCGCAAAATTCCTCATTGCTGGGGTTGGTTTCTGTTATCGCTCCTGTGATCGCAGGGGGAAACACTTGTGTGGTGCTGGCTTCAGAAGAACAGCCTTTGTGTTCCGTAACATTTGCTGAAGTAATTAATTCATCGGATGTTCCCGGTGGTGTGATCAATATTTTAACAGGAAAACCATCTGAGTTAATAAAATATTTTGCTGATCACATGGACATCAATGCAGTGGTTTATTGCGAGAATGATGCTGCAACAAAAAAATTAATTCAGGAAAAAGCATCATTGAATGTGAAACGTGTATTTTTTTATGATACAATAAATTGGAAAACTGATGAAGGTCAGTCACCTTATTTTATTGCAGACACACAGGAAATAAAAACAACCTGGCATCCGATTGAAACAGTAGGTTCTGCAAAAGCAGGATATTAGAAATTAAAAATTTATAATTAAGAATTAATAATTGTGAAGAGAAGATTGATTTTTTATATGATCACAATTTTTGCATTGGCAAATCATGAATTTGCTTTAGCAAATGACACCATCATTGTTCATAAAGATGCAAGATTGGATGTATTAACGCAAAAGCAAGTGCAGATTAATAAACATGCTTCGATGTTAACAAGCAACGGGCAATACAAAGGATTTCGTGTGCAGGTGATCAGTACGGCTAATCGTGATGAAGCATTTAAAACAAAAGCCGACCTTTTATTAAAATTTCCTGATCAAAAAGTGTATACTATTTTTCAATCACCCAATTTTAAAGTACGAATCGGGAATTTTTTGAAGAAAGAAGATGCTGAAAATTTTCGCAAACAAATAAGCAATCTTTTTGAACAGGCTATATATGTTGTTGACGATGGCATCGAATATACCGCAACAGAAGAAACGAATCAATAAAAATCATGTTGAAAGAAAAAATAAAATCATTAGCTCAACAATATTCAAATGAATTCATTCAGGTGCGACAGCATCTGCATGCCAATCCCGAACTGAGTTATAAAGAATTTGAAACATCAAAATTCATTCAATCGAAATTAAGAGAGTTTGGAATTTCATTTGAAGTAAAAGCAACAACAGGTGTGGTTGCAACGATCAAAGGAAAAAATCCCGAAAGTCGTGTTATCGCATTACGTGCAGATATGGATGCATTGCCTATTCAGGAAGAAAATAGCGTTGAATATAAATCGAAAAATAATGGAGTGATGCATGCATGCGGCCATGATGTTCACACTACTATTTTATTAGGTGCTGCAAAAATTTTAAATGAACTAAAAACTGATTGGGAAGGAACTTTAAAATTAATCTTTCAACCCGGTGAAGAAAAAAATCCCGGTGGTGCAAGTTTGATGATCAAAGATGGTGTGCTTGAAAACCCAAAACCACAGGGCATTTTGGCATTGCATGTGCATCCTGAATTGCAATTAGGTAAATTAAGTTTCAGAAAAGGAAGGGTAATGGCAAGTGCCGATGAAATCTATATTACCATCAAAGGAAAAGGTGGACATGCTGCTGCACCGCATCTTACAACCGATACCATTTTAATGGCATCGCATTTGGTTGTTGCGTTGCAACAAATCATTTCGCGAAATAAAAATCCGTTATCGCCATCAGTATTAACTATTTCATCATTTCAGGGAGGACATACCACCAATGTTATTCCGAGTGAAGTGAAGTTGATGGGAACATTTCGTGCAATGGATGAACAATGGCGGTATAAAGCTCATGAATTAATTAAAAAAATATCAACTGAATTAGTGCATTCGATGGGTGGAGAGATTGATCTGTTGATCGATGTGGGTTATCCAACTGTTGATAATGATGATGCATTAACAGATGCTGCCTGGAAATTAGCAGATGAGTTTATGGGGAAAGAAAATGTACTCGAAACAGAAATGAGAATGGGTGCAGAAGATTTTGGTTATTACACACAAATTATTCCGGGATGTTTTTACAGATTAGGTGTTCGAAACGAAGACAAAGGAATTATTCATGGTGTGCATACACCAAAATTTAATATTGATGAAACTGCGATTGAAACGGGAATAGGAATGATGGCATGGTTGGGTGCGAATGTGAAAGTTTGATGATGTGATGAATCTCATAAAATATTTTTTACTCAAAGGTTATCTTCATTCTTCAAAATAATTTTTAACTGCTCATAAATGTTACAATGTACAAGTGAGTGACACAACAGATGATGAGTAAACATTCATCAGCTTGCTAAAAAAATAATTATGGATAAAAACGATTTGCGAAAAGAACAAGCTTTGGAATATCATGCCAAAGGCCGCCCCGGTAAAATAGAAGTGGTTCCTACCAAAGAAGCAAAAACACAAAGAGATTTATCCTTGGCTTACAGTCCGGGTGTTGCTGTTCCCTGTTTGGAAATTGCTGCCAACCCTGAAGATGTTTATAAATACACCGCGAAAGGGAATCTGGTGGCTGTTATCAGCAATGGAACGGCTGTATTGGGTTTGGGCGATATTGGCCCTGAAGCAGGCAAGCCTGTAATGGAAGGAAAAGCCGTATTGTTTAAAATCTTTGCCGACATAGATGTATTCGATATTGAGATCAACGAAAAAGACCCTGAAAAATTTGTACAGATCGTAAAAGCATTAGAGCCCACATTTGGCGGCATTAATTTAGAAGACATCAAAGCACCGGAATGTTTTTATATAGAGCAACATTTAAAAGAACAAATGAAAATTCCGGTGATGCATGATGATCAACACGGAACTGCGATTATCAGTGGAGCTGCATTATTGAATGCATTGGAAATTCAGGGGAAGAAGATTGAGAACGCCAAGTTTGTGGTGAATGGTGCCGGTGCTGCATCCATTTCCTGTTGCAGATTATACATTGCATTGGGTGCGAAGAAGGAAAATTTTTTCATGTTCGACAGCAAAGGATTGATTCATGCAGGTCGTGAGGGATTGGACGGAATGAAATTGGAATTTGCAACTAAAAGACCGGATTGCAGTTTTGAATCTGCATTTAAAGACGCAGATGTTTTTATTGGATTAAGCAAAGGCAATGTTGTTTCGAAAGAGATGATCAAAGCGATGGCAAAAAAACCAATTGTGTTTGCAATGGCCAATCCTGATCCTGAAATTACTTATGAAGATGCTACAAGTGTAAGGAAAGATATCATCATGGCAACGGGAAGAGTGGATTATCCCAATCAGGTAAATAATGTGTTGGGTTTCCCTTACATTTTCCGTGGTGCATTGGATGTTCGGGCCACAAAAATAAATGAGGAGATGAAACTCGCTGCAGTAAAGGCTTTGGCAGAGTTGGCCAGAAAACCTGTTCCCGATATTGTAAGCTTGGCATATAATAATACGAATTTGAATTTTGGGCCGGATTACATTATTCCAAAACCGGTTGATCCGAGGTTATTGTCAACGGTTGCACCTGCTGTTGCCAAAGCAGCTATTGAAAGCGGTGTTGCACAAAAGACAATTGATAACTGGGAAGAATATGCCATTGAATTGAATAAACGTTTAGGATTGGATAATCAATTGATGCGTGCCATTGGCAATAAAGCAAAGAGCGATCCGAAACGTTTGGTATTTGCTGAAGCAGATAATCAAAAAATATTAAAAGCAGCGAGCATTGCTTATGATGAAGGAATTGCATATCCTATTTTATTAGGTGCAGAAGATAAGATCAGAAAAATTGCAGAAGATAATAATATCGATCTTACAGATATTCCGATCATCGATCCCCGTTCTAATGAAATGGAAGCTAAGCGTGAAGAATACGGCGAATTATTTTTTAAGAAACGTCAGCGCAAAGGGTACAATCATTATGAAAGTGTGAAGATCATGAAAGACCGCAACCACTTTGGTTGCATGATGGTGGAAACAGGTGATGCAGATGCCATGATATCAGGACTCACCAGAAATTATGCGGATGCAATTCGCCCTGCATTACATATCATCGGAACTGAAGAAGGTGTTTCAAAAATTGCGGGTATGTATTTATTGCTAACCAAAAAAGGCCCTTTGTTTTTGGCTGATACAACAGTAAACTTTAATCCAACTGCAGAAGAATTGGCCGACATTACCGAATTGGTTGCAAAGGAAGTGAGAAACTTTAATTTGATTCCAAAGATCGCGGTGTTGAGTTACAGCAATTTCGGAAGTAGTGATTCACCCGAAGCAAAGTTGGCTTCAGATGCCGTGAAAATAATCAAGAAAAGAAATCCTTCTCTGATCATCGACGGTGAAATGCAGGGCAGTCTTGCATTTAATAATGAAATATTAAAAGACAATTATCCTTTCAGTGAATTAGTGGATCAAAATGTGAATGTGTTGATATTCCCGAATTTGACTGCTGGAAATATTGCGTATAATTTATTAAAAGAGATTGGCGGTGCCGATGCAATAGGACCGATTTTATTGGGATTGAAAAAGCCGGTGCATGTGTTGCAATTAGGCAGCAGTGAAAGAAGTATCGTTAACATGGCATTGGTTGCCGTTGTGGATGCGCAAATGAAGAACCGCACCAATACACAGGAAGCAGTGCAAAAAACAAAATGGTGGCAAAGATTGAAAAAAAGAAAAAAATAGTTTTCACTGATTAGTTTCTATTTTTAGTTTTTTAAAAAATTGCAGATGAGTTTTTTCACGCATTTCGGTACATTTTTATTGATGTTGAAAGGGATGTTCACCAAGCCGGAGAACTATAAAATGTATTGGAAAGAACTTATGCATCAATGTGTAGAGATCGGTATTGGTGCATTGCCGATCGTTATTATCATTTCTATTTTTCTCGGTGCGGTAACAACTGTACAAACAGCATATCAATTGGTAAGTCCGTTGGTGCCTTCATCAACTATTGCGCAGATCGTTCGCGACAGTATGATATTGGAATTATCACCCACAGTATTGAGTATTGTTTTGGCAGGTGTGATAGGAAGTAAAATTGCGAGTGAGTTAGGCAACATGCGTATCAGCGAACAAATTGATGCATTAGAGATCATGGGCATCAACAGTAAAAGTTATCTCATCCTTCCTAAAATATTGGCATCATTGATTGTTGTTCCTTGCTTAATTATTATTTCTGCAGTACTCGGCATCTGGGGTGGACGATTGGCGGGAAGTCTTACCGGCATTATCTCTCCTGATATTTATGACATCGGTTTGCGTAAAAATCTCAATACATATAACATGGTCTTTGCCATGTATAAAGCATATACGTTTGCATTTATCCTCAGCAGTATCCCTGCTTATTTTGGATATTATGTTAAAGGCGGCGCATTGGAAATCGGAAGATCAAGTACAACAGCAGTAGTAGTAAGTTGTATTTTAATTTTGTTTGCAGATTATGCACTTGCTGCATTCTTCTTACCTTCATAGTAAAGCAGCAAACTAATGAATGCTAACTTTCATTTATTCAAACGACAAATAACAAATCCGGTTAAATATCGATTGTTCATGTTGAGCAAACTGCCGATGGGTTTTATCAGCGGGTTAAAAGTTGTTGAGTTGAATGAACCGAGAGCTGCTGTAGCAGTTCGTTTTAAGTGGGTGAACCAAAATCCTCTTCGTTCTATTTATTTTGCTGTACTGAGTATGGCAGCCGAATTAAGTACAGGTATTCTTGCATTCGGACAGATCTATCAACGCAAACCAGCAGTAAGTATGTTGGTTGTAAAAGTAGAAGCCGAATTTTATAAGAAAGCAGTCGGTAAAATTATTTTCACTTGTACTGACGGTAATAAAATCGCTGATGCTGTAGAACAAACAATTGCAACAGGCGAAGGTGTAACCATTCAATGTATTTCTGTTGGTTTGAATGAAGCGAATGAAGAAGTGGCGAGATTTATTTTTACCTGGAGTTTTAAAGCGAAGATGTTGTAAGTATTACATTAGAAGTTTGAATTGCTTAGTAAAGAACAAAGCGTATAAGCGAGCGTGGCAACGAAGTTGATAGATGGGCAGATTGATGACTACATAAAAAAATAATATGAAAATAGCTTTTCATGGTGCTGCCAGAACAGTTACAGGTTCCAAACATTTATTGACATTAAACAGCGGTACAAAAATTTTATTGGATTGCGGATTGTTTCAGGGATTGGGAAAAGAAACAGATGTATTGAATGCAGACTTTGGTTTTGATACTGCATCAGTTGATTATTTGATCTTATCACATGCACATATTGATCATTCAGGATTGATACCACGATTAGTAAAACAAGGTTTCAAGGGGAAAATATTTTGTACACCTGCCACAAAAGATCTTACTGAAATTTTATTGGAAGATTCTGCACAGATACAAAGAGACGATACAAAATTCATGAACAAACGCAGAGCAAAGCAAGGGCTTCCTCCTTTCGAACCTTTATATGATCTGGATGATGCACAAAATGTTTTTCCATTAATGCAAACTGCTCTGTATAATCAATGGGCAACTGTTTGCAGCGAAGCAGAAGTGATGTTTACAGATGCAGGTCATATCATCGGTAGTGCCGCAGTACATCTGCGTTTGAAAGAAAATAATAAAACCATTCATCTTACTTTCAGCGGGGATGTGGGAAGATATGGCGATGTTATTTTATGTTCGCCTCATACATTTCCGCAGGCAGATTATATTGTAATTGAAAGTACTTACGGCGATAAGATCCATGATTTGTTTTCTGATACACAGAATATTTTTCACGATTGGATCATTAAAACATGTGTTGACAAAAAAGGGAAATTAATTATTCCATCTTTCAGCGTAGGAAGAACACAAGAACTTTTATATTTCCTGAATGAAATGTTTAATACTAACCGTTTGCCTAAAGTTCCTGTATTTGTAGATAGCCCGTTAAGCATGGAAGCGACTCAGGTAGTAAAAAGTCATCCCGAAAATTTTAATAGTACGATCAAAAAATTATTGGAAACAGATAGTGATCCTTTTGATTTTCCGGGATTAAAATTTATTAAAAGCGTGGATGAAAGTAAGGCATTGAATGATCTGCATCAACCTTGCATCATCATTTCTGCAAGTGGGATGGCTGATGCCGGTCGCATCAAACATCATATCGCCAATAATATTGATGATAAACGAAATACTATTTTATTAGTTGGTTATTGCGAACCGCATTCATTGGGTGGTAAATTAATGAATGGGGCTAAAGAGGTAAAAATTTACGGAGAACTATTTAAAGTTGTTTCAGAGATCGGTACCATGCGCAGCATGAGTGCACATGGCGATTACAATGATCTTTGTCAGTTTTTATCTTGTCAAGACCCGACTTTGGTCAAAACATTATTTATTGTTCATGGCGAAGAAGAAGTGCAATTGGAGTTTCAGAAAAGATTGGAAAAGAAAAATTTTAAAGATGTTCGGGTACCCCATTTGCACGAAGAGTTTATCTTAGCATAATGTATTTACAAACCGAACATATCATTCAGATCATTGCTGCATTTGTAGCCGGCGGATTATTGGGTTTGGAACGCGAATATCACAGCAAGCCTGCCGGTTTCAGAACTATGATATTGATTTGTGTAGGTTCCTGTTTGTTTACGATCTTATCATCCACGTTCACTAATAATCCCGATCGAATTGCATCAAACATTATTACGGGCATTGGTTTTATCGGTGCCGGTGTTGTGTTTAAAGAAGGTATCAATGTTCGTGGCATTACTTCTGCGGCCACTATTTGGATCGCGGCATCCATCGGCATGTGCATTGGATTAAAACAGTACGGCTTGGCTTTGTTTGTGGCATGTTTAGTGCTTATTGTGTTGATTGTTCTTTCCAAATTGGAAGAAGCCTTCGATAACCTGCATCAGGTAAAACAATACAAGATCCGTTTTAAAGCCTATGAATATTCAGTGGAAGAATTGGAAGCGGAATTGGAAAAGATCGATGTTTATTTTGTCCGCTATCAAATAAGTAAACAACATGATGAAGTGATCGTTGATTATAAAATTGAAGCTGTGCAATCAAAACGCGAAAAAGTAAATTATTATCTTATCAATAATAAATGCATAACAGGTTTTGATGTTTAATTTTTTGTCACAAGCAGTTGAATAGGAATGATGCTTTTGTTGCGTCGCACCCTTGTACTGCAAATCATTTTTCTGCAAAAAATTAAATTGCTTTACTAAACTGAGGTTTTTCATTCTTTACTTCATTGCGAAGTAAGTGCAGATCGAATGCTTTGCAAATATTGCGTATAAAATTCAAACCTAATTTTGTTACAGTTAATCCTTCATCATCAAATTCAACAAATCCATCTTCTTTTAATTTTTCCAGTTCAGGAAAACTGAATCGATGAATCAAACTTAAATGTTGCTGTAAGAATTTTGTTTTACCCAAACAACTGATATCTAAAATATATTTTCTGAAAGCTGCATCTTCTTCATTTAAAAAATATCCTTTGGTTACAGATAATTCTCCCTTATTGATCGCTGCATAATAATCATGAATGGTTTTATGATTCTGTGCAAACGCAATACCGGCATCGCTGATACTTGAAACACCCAATCCCAGCAATATGCCTGTGTGTTGTGTGGTATAACCCATAAAGTTTCTGTGTAACCAACCTTCTTCTCTTGCTTTAAAAAGATCATCCGTTTGTAAAGCAAAATGATCCATGCCAATATCACTGTAACCATTCTCTGTAAATAATGTTTTACCAAGCTGATATAATTTCATTTTTAATTCTGTACTCGGCAAATCATTTTCATCAAATAAGCGTTGACCTCTGCTCGTCCATGGTACATGCGCATAACTATAAAATGCAACACGGTCAGGTTGTAAACTGATGGATTGCATAATCGTTTTTTTCATGGTTTCTAAAGTCTGCTTAGGCAAACCGTAGATCAAATCAAAATTTACGGATTGATAACCGATTGCTCTTGCATCGGCAGTGGCGCGTTGAATATTTTCAAAAGGTTGAATGCGGTTGATGATGCGTTGAACTTCCGGATCATTATCCTGCACACCATAACTTACTCTTCTGAAACCGAGATCGTAGAATGTTTGCAAATGTTCTTTTGTTGTGTTGTTGGGATGACCTTCAAAACTGAATTCATGTTGAGGATGAATAATTGCCGTTTCAAAAATTGCCGATAATAATTTTTCTAAATTCTTGGGCGAAAAAAAAGTAGGAGTGCCGCCTCCAATATGCAATTCACGCAACACCGGTTTTGTATTCATCAATTGCAGGTATAGATTCCATTCTTTCAACAGCACTTGCATGTATTCTTCTTCAACAGAATGATTGTTGGTTATTTTTTTATTGCAGCCGCAATAGGTGCAAAGCGATTCGCAAAAAGGCAGATGCAGATAAAGGCTGATGCCGTCAGCTTCATTGCATTGGTTAAACTGTTTTTGAAAAATATGTTTCCATTGTTGTACATCAATACCTTCCTTCCAAACTGGAACAGTAGGATAGCTTGTGTATCTCGGAACGGGAACATTGTATTTATTTAATAAGTCAAAAGGTACTTGCATGGTGTTATAATTCAGCTGTAAAAATATCAGGGTAATGAAATGAAAAATATGACCGAAGTCCGTTTTTTCTATTGAATTGTAAGCTGAACGTCATTTTTAGGCATCGTATTGTAGTCCGTTTACTACATTATTTAAAATATCTACTACTTATTTTTCACAAGAAACGCTATTGTAAAAACATGCTTTATGATAGTGCTTTGTGTCAAATTCCTGACTATGAAAAGCAATGAACTTAAAATCCTGCTGGTCGATTATTCCATCTTTACTGCATGCCGTTTACAGGAGATGCTTGGTGCAACAGGTACAAAGAATACTTTTAAAATATCAACAGATATTGATAATGCAATGTCGGCATTGCAGTCATTTCATCCTGATTTTTTGATTGTTGAAATAGGAATGCCGGAAAAAAGCGGAATTGAGTTATTGAAACATATCAAACAAAACAATCTTCCTGTTAAAGTGATTGTTCTAACCCATTTCACCATCAGCAGTTACCGGAATGAATGCGAAAAATATGGTGCTGATTATTTTTTAGATAAGTCAGATGAAATGGAAAATGTGGTTTCGATTATCAAAGATATTGCTGCTCATGAAGCGGCATAAAAAATGTAGAAAATGTTTCTGATTGGTGCAGTTATACCAAAATGCACAATTTTTTTTTAATTAACCTATAAAAGCATGCAAATAAAAGAGACTGAATTATTCAGTCTCTTTTTATATAATTAATATAGCCCTTCGATAGATAAATATCTTTCGCCGGTATCGTAATTGAATGTCAGCACTTTTGATCCTTTCGGAATCTCAGGTAGTTTCTTTGCAACTGCGGCCAAAGAAGCACCTGTAGAAATACCGGCTAAAATTCCTTCTTCTTTTGCCAATCTTTGCGCATAATCAAATGCTTCTTCTTTGCTAACCTGAATAATGCCATCTAAAATCTTTGTATTTAAAATAGATGGAACAAATCCTGCGCCAATGCCCTGTAATGGATGCGGGCCCGGTGCTCCGCCACTTAATACGGGTGATAATTCAGGCTCAACTGCAAACACTTTCAGTTTAGGGAATTTTACTTTCAATACTTCCGCAACACCGGTGATATGTCCGCCTGTTCCAACACCTGTAATTACATAATCCAATCCGTCAGGAAAATCTTTCAGTATTTCCTGTGCTGTTGTTTTTCTGTGTATCTCTGTGTTGGCAGGATTGTCGAATTGTTGCGGCAACCATGCATTAGGCGTTTCAGCAACTAATTCTTTTGCTTTTTCTATCGCACCTTTCATTCCTTTTTCGCGTGGTGTTAAAACAAATTCAGCACCGTACAATGACATTAATCTTCTGCGTTCAATGCTCATGCTTTCCGGCATCACTAAAATTATTTTATAACCTTTCACTGCAGCTACCAATGCCAAACCAATTCCGGTATTACCCGATGTTGGCTCAATAATGATGCTGTTACTTTTCAATATCCCTTTTTGTTCAGCATCTTCGATCATCGCCAATGCGATACGATCTTTGATACTTGCACCGGGGTTATTTTTTTCTAATTTGATCCACACTTCATGATCATTTCCATACAAATGATTGATTCGCACATGCGGTGTGTTACCGATCGTTTCTAAAATGTTTTTTGCTTTCATATTTTATATGTGTTTACGGGTTCATTTTTTTGTTGCCGGCTTTTGTATTTCATGTTGTCACCTGTTGCGTCGCACACTTGTACGTTCTGTTCTTTTCTCATCAGATCACAAAATTCAAAGCTTCCGTTGCCGGAAATTTATCCTTTATGGCTACTTCACTTTTATGATAAATAATGGAATTGGGAAACACACTGTAAGTGAGCCAAACATTTCCGCCGATCACACTATCATGTCCGATCACTGTATCACCACCCAAAATTGTTGCACCGGAATAAATGATCACATTATCTTCAATGGTTGGATGGCGTTTTGTTTTTGCTTTTTCTTTCGACACATTCAGGGCTCCCAATGTTACACCCTGATATATTTTTACATTATTGCCAATCACCGTTGTTTCACCGATCACGATTCCTGTTCCGTGATCAATAAAAAATGTTTCACCGATTGTTGCGCCGGGATGGATATCAATACCTGTTTTGCTGTGTGCATATTCGGTAAACAGTCTCGGTAGTATTTTTACCCCTTGCTGATATAATTGATGCGATAAACGATAGATGGCTGTAGCATAAAAACCGGGATAGGCAACCAATACTTCTTCCACTGATTTTGCAGCAGGGTCGAATTGCAGAATTGTTTCTGCATCTTTTATCAGTTTATAGTAGATGTCAGGTACGGCTTCAAAAAATTGATCGGTCACGATCTGTGTTTTATCTCCATACGATAATATATCGAACACCAGACTGGCGAAATGGCTTTTCAATGATTCGAATTCTTTTTCAAGATCGGCGGGTTGTTTATGCTTTACCGTTTTTGGAAGAAATAAGAAATCAAATAACTGATCAATGAATTCCTCTGCCAATTCCTTATCAGGAAATGTTGAAAAGGCTTTTGAGTTCTGTATAAATAATTGCTTAATAAATGCTTGTTGTTCCATGTTATTTGTTTTCTATATTTTTTATTGAAGCACAATACTCCAACACAACCCTTCAGCAATATTTTTTTGCAGAAGCTGCTCTGATAATTAAGTGGTGAATAATTGTTGTGTATGTGTCATTTTCATTGAAATTGTAAAGCCGGAATGTCAGAGAATAAACATAAGTAAATCCCGTTACTGATTGTTATTAACAGCAACAACATGTATGCATACACTTTATGGAGTAGATAAAAATCATTATCTGTACTTGTCTATAAGTTTGGTGTACAAATATAGTCTATAAAAACTATCGACAAAATTTTTCCCTTTCGAAAACAGGAAGAACTGATATACAGTAATAATTAAAAGCGTAATTGGTTTATTGAAAGCATTTCTAAAACTTTATCCTGATCTTTTCCGGTAATTTAAAATTGCCCAGGTGTTGAAAAACAGAGCAAACCCGATCATGGCAAGAATATGGTATCTGATATCGACAATTCCGCTTCCTTTTAACACCACCATACGCATCACTTCTATAAAATAAGAAACCGGATTGAACCTTGTTATCATCTGCGCCCATGCAGGCATGCTTTCAATAGGAGTGAACAATCCGCTCAGTAAATTAAAGATCATTGTGATAAAAAATGAAACCAACATCGATTGCTGTTGTGTTTGCGCATAGGTTGATAATAATAATCCTAATCCTAAAATAGCAAGCAGATAAATTGAGGCAAAAATGTAAATAGTGATATAATGTCCAAGCGGTACAATACCATATACTAATCTTGCAATGGTTAACCCAAAGGTTAGTACTACCAAAGCCAACATCCAGAAAGGGATGAGTTTACCTAAAATAAATTGCCATTTTTTTATTGGGCTCACATTAATTTGTTCAATGGTTCCCATTTCTTTTTCGCGAACAATATTATTGGATGCAAATGTCGAACCGATGATGGTTACAAGCATTACCAATATACCAGGCACCATGAATACACGGTAATTCATATTGGGATTGAACCAGTCAGAAAAAGTAACTTCAATGGTGGGTTGCGGGTTGATACGCGGAAATTGAATCCATTGCATCCGTACATCCTGATTGTAACCCTGAATGATGCCTTGAATGTAAGCGCCGCCCAGCCCCGCTTTTACACCATTGATCGCATTCACTGCCACAAATAGAGTGGCTTCATTTTCTTTGACGAGGTCTCTTTCAAAATGAGCAGGTATTTCAAGGATCAGATCTGTTTTATCTTTTTCAATGGCATGTAAACCTGTTTGAAATGAAGGGCTATAATCTCTCAGCCTAAAATAACCGGATGCAATAATTTTATTAACGAGTTTGCGTGAATATTCTGAATGATCATGATCCACAACACCCAAATTGATATTCTTGATTTCGTAATCAGCAGCCAATGGTAATATCAGTAATTGTATCATCGGCATCACAAATAAAACCCTGATGATTGCTTTATCGCGAAATATCTGGCGAAGCTCTTTTTGCAATAAAAATTTCAATACTCTCATGCCAGCCTGATTTTAAAGTTCTTAATGCTGATGCCCAATAATACCATTGTCATTCCAATTAATATCAATGTCTCCTTCCATATGGCACTAAACCCGAGTCCTTTGATCATCACTGATTTTACAATAATATAAAACCATTTTGCAGGTACTATATTTGAGATAACCTGTAATGGAACCGGCATATTTTCAATCGGAAAAAGAAATCCACTGAATAATAAAGTGGGAAGAAACAAACTCATCAAAGATGTGAACTGTGCGGTTTGCTGTGTTTTTGCAGAATTGGAAATTAATATTCCAACAGAAAGTGAAGTGATCGTGAATAAAATACTTTCTATGATCAATAACCATAAACTTCCAACGATGGGAACATCCAATACATACACACTTAATAATAATATACTTGTAATGTTGAGCATGGAAACCATCAAATAAGGGATTGTTTTTGCGATAATGATCCTGAATGGTTTTAGCGGAGAAACAAGAATGACTTCCATGGTGCCGATTTCTTTTTCACGAACAATGGAGATGGATGTCATCATTGCACAAACCAGCATCAGCACCAATGCCATTACACCGGGAACAAAACTGTATGCCCCTTTCAATTCAGGGTTATACAACATGCGAACCTGTGTTTTGATCGTGTAAGGTAATTGTTGATTTTGTGTGATGGATTGCTGATAATCATTAATGATCGATGTTGCATAATTGGTAAGCATATTGGCTGTGTTGGGATCGGTAGCATCGGCTATTAATTGCACTTGCGCATGATTGGTATGCAGAAGGTCATTTCGGAACCCCAACGGGAAAACAACTGCCAGTCTTATTTTGCCTTCGCGAAATGTTGCTTCAATATCTTTATAAGAGTGAATGTTTTTGATCAGATTAAAATAACGGCTTGCTGCTATCTCATCAGAAATGGCTATTGTGGCTTGGTCTTTCGATTGATCAAATATGGCAATCTTTGCATTCTTCACTTCGTTTGTAAGTGCAAATCCATATAATAATATCTGCACTACCGGCATAAATATCAGGATAAACAAAGTGCGTTTATCTCTCCAGATATGCAACCATTCTTTTTTTACAAAAATTAAAAATTGTTTCATTGTATAGCTTAGCTATTAATTTTTCAAAACATTTATCATAAAGCATTGCGCTTTTTAAATTTATTCTAACCTCTGCGCTTTTCTTGCCAATTGCAAAAACACATCGTCCATTGATTTTGCTGAATAATTCTTCATCAAATTGGCAGGAGACTCCAATGCATCAATTCTTCCATCGACCATGATTGAAACGCGATTACAATATTCAGCTTCATCCATATAATGTGTTGTTACAAAAACAGTGATCCCTTTTTCTGATGCTTTATAAATCAATGTCCAGAATTCTCTTCTGGTGATCGGATCAACACCACCGGTTGGTTCATCTAAAAAGACAATGGCAGGATCGTGCACTATGGCAATTGAAAATGCAAGCTTCTGTTTCCAGCCAAGCGGTAATGCACGTACCAATGTTTTTTCTTCGCCCAACATGTGCAGTTCTTTCAACAGCATAGCTGTTTTTTCTTTGATACGTTCATCACTCAATCCATATATTCCTGCATAAAATTTTATGTTCTCACGAATGGTCAGATCCTCATACAATGAAAATTTCTGACTCATATAACCGATATTCTTCTTGATCAGTTCATTTTGTTTATATACGTCGAAACCCGCAACAGTTGCCGATCCTGATGTTGGCATGGATAATCCGCATAACATACGCATCGCTGTTGTTTTACCTGCACCGTTGGCACCGAGGAATCCAAAGATTTCTCCTTTCTCCACTTCAAAAGAGATTTTATCAACGGCAGTAAAATCACCAAACCGTTTCGTTAACTCTTTTGCAGTAATTACTTTTTCGTTTTGCATAATTTATTCTTTCATCAATGCCATAAAACAATCTTCTATATTTGGCTCAATCAAATGAGTTTCAAAATCTGTATAATTTCCATTACGAGCAATCTGTTCTAATTTCTCTTTTACGTTTTCCTGCGATTTAAAAACCACATGGTGATATTGCCCGAATGGATAGCAACTTTCCACATCTGCATCTTCTTTGATAGCATTCATCAAACGGAACATTTCATTTGCTTTAACCGACCAAAGCGGTTTACCGAATTGGCTTGTGATACCTTTGGGTGTATTGATAGATAATATCTCACCTTTTTGAATCAATGCAACACGATCGCATAAACCGGCTTCATCCATGTACGGCGTTGAAACAAGTATGGTAATTCCCTGTAATTTTAATTGATGCAACATTTCCCAAAATTCTTTTCTCGATACCGCATCCACACCGGTTGTAGGTTCATCTAAAAATAAAACGGTTGGTTTATGTATCAGCGCACAACACAATGCCAGCTTCTGTTTCATGCCACCGGATAATTGCCCTGCCTTTCTTGTTTTAAAAGGTTCGATCTGTTGATAGATCTCTTTTACCAGATCATAATTTTCTTCGATTGAGGTATTGAAAATTGTTGCAAAGAATTCAAGGTTTTCCTGAACCGAGAGATCCTGATACAATGAAAATTTTCCCGGCATGTATCCAACACGATTGCGTATTTCTTTATAATCTTTCACCACATCAAAGCCATCAACAGAAGCGATGCCACTGTCTGCCAACAATAATGTTGTGAGTATTCTGAATAATGATGTTTTACCGGCACCATCAGGACCGATGATGCCAAAGATTTCTCCTTGCTCAACAAAAAATGAAATTCCTTTTAATGCTTCCACTACCGTTTTTTTAACGCGATAGGTTTTGACGATATTATCTGCGGTGATCGACTGCATATTCCTTTAATTGAATTTTACTTCGCCATACATTCCGATCTTTAATAAACCATCATTCTTTACATGTATCTTGATGGCATATACAAGATTGGCTCTTTCATCTTTTGTTTGAATTGTTTTGGGAGTGAATTCTGCTTTATCAGATATCCATGTTATCACACCAGGATATTCTCTGAATTTATTGGCATTGCTGTCAACCAATACTTTTACCTGCTGGTTCAATTTAATTTGCGATAACTGTGTTCCGGTAATATAGGCTCTTAAAGTAATTACAGATACATCAGCAATTTTATATAATGCTTTGCCCGCTGCTGTAACTTCTCCTGCCATTGCATATTTGGTCAGCACTGTTCCTGCAACAGGATTCTTGATATTGGTACGTTTTAATTGATCCTCAATTTGTGCAACAGATCTGTGCAGCGGTTTAGATTCGCTTAATACGGAGCTGTTCTGTGTACCGGTTGTTGTTTCCTGCACTTTTATTTGTTGCTCTGTAACAGCAATTTGTTTTTGCAGTACATCGATCTGTGTGTTGTAATCATCCAATTGTTTTGTTGTGGCAGCATCTGCTTTGATCAATCTTTCTATTCGGGATTTTTCATACAATGCATTATTCAATTGTGCCTTTTGCACCAAGATCTGATCTTGTAATAATTTGATCTGCGGTTTTACATCCATTGTTTTTTGCTGTAATGCACCGATAGTGGCTTCAACCTGCGCTTTCTGTAATTCAAACGGAACAGAATCGATCATTCCCACGATACTGTCTTTTGCAAGAACAGAACCTTCTTCCAAATTGAGCGATAATATTTTACCGGGCACTTCAGATGAAACGATCACTTCATCCACTTCAAATGTTCCCGATGCATCAGATTGCTGGTTGTTTAAATTACATCCTGTAATCACAGCAGACAGCATACTTAAGTATAAGAGTATCCGAATTTTCATTGGTATTAATTTTATTTTTTTAATTATTGTTTTTTGATATTTCCTGTTGTATTCTGATAATTGTATTGCGATTGCAGCAATTCTATATTATGAAGAATAAGGCTTTGCCTTGCATGATCTTCAGCGGTCACTTGTGTGATATAGTCATGCGCACTAAGAACACCGTTTTCTAACTGAGCTGCAGCCGCATTTTTTACAGATTCACGAAGCGAAATAATATCGCCATCTTTCTTGAGGAGTTCAAAATATTTTGCAAGCTCAGCATTCTGTTGTTTTTGTGTAAGGTTGATATTGAATAAAAATGTTTCTTTCTGCACATCAATTGTTTTTCTGTTGATGTCTAACAGCTGTTGTTGATTTTTAAAAGTGTAGAGGCTGCCGAGATTCCAGTTCAGTCTTATACCCCCCAACGCATATAATGCAAAATCATTGCTGAGCATATTTAATCCGGGACGTCCATACCCACCCTGCACAAAAAAATTGAATTTAGGTCGAAGCTGTGATTTTAATAACTGATCCTGTAAATCATAAGTCCTTTTTTGATAATCATAAAATAATAATTCGGGGCGGTTAATATTATCTGTAAGCGTTGGCACGGGAGGCTTTTCCAAGATCGTACTTTCATCGATAGGGGCATTGATGAAAAGGCTCAACATATCCAGGTATGCTTTTTTTGCAGATATTAATTCTATTCTTGATTGCTCAGTTTGTAAAAGTTGTGCAGATAATTCATCCACACTGCTTCTGTACGCCATTCCATTTGCCACAAGGGCTTTAGTTTTATCAATCCCGTTTTGCAAATCTTTCTTAAACAGATCATTTTGTTTCAATTGTTCATTCATCAGCAATGCGCCGAAGAATATTTGATTTACACGATCGTACAATGGATATAATTCCACTTCCAGATTTTGTTGTTGGATGATCTCATTGGTTTCTGCAGTTTGTTTTTGATTTTTCAGTACACCACCATCATAAATTACCTGATCAACCTGTGCATATATTTTATACTGGTCTTTGCTGTATTGAGGAAGTGAAAAACCGGGAATGGGAATTTGAAAAGGGAAATTGGTTACATCCGATTGGTAAGTTGCCTGACCATTAACAGAAACAGTTGGCAAATAACCTTTTGATGCATTGGAAACAGAGTATTCTTTTGTTTTACTGATCAGGTTTCTTTGTTTGATCAAAGGATAATTTTTCCTGGCAAGCTGATACACTTCTTCGATAGAAATGTGTGACGGTTGTTGGGCGAACAAATTAAGTATCGGCATCAGTGCAGCTATCATCATGAAAACTTGTACAATCCGAAACCGAAACCAAACAATTAATTGTAACATAAATTTTTTATTTTTTAATAGATGCGATAATAAAATCTGCAATCAGTTTTTTTCTTTGTTCCATCATTTCCCTGAATTGTAAATCATCAATGTTCATCACTAATTGTATCATGGGTTTACCCACAAATGGGAAGATGCACATAGACATCATGTTGATGATGAGTTGCGGTGCGCTAACAGATTTGATCAGCCCCCTTTTACTCTCTTTTTCAATTTGTTCAGCTAATTTTTGAACAGGGGGACGATTTTTGCCAAACATTTTCTTACTGAATTCATGTGGTTGTTTATTGATCTCATTCAATACAAACAGCGGCAGGTAAGGGGTTTCGATCACCATTTCCACATAATCGTGTGTGAATCGGCGGATCTTGTCAAACAAGGGTAGTTCAGAATTAAGTATCTCATTTATTTTAGGAAATAGCCTTGTGGCTGCTTCCTTAAAGATCACTTCAAACAATTTTTCTTTACTTCTGAAATAATAATGAAGCAATGCTTTGTTAATGCCGGCTGTATCGGCAATATCCTGCATTCTGGCGCCTGTCATTCCTTTCTTTACAAAGACTTGTTTGGCTGCAACAAGGATCCGCTCTTCGGTTGTTTGATCTTTTTTCTTAACCATATAATTTAACCAAATGGTTAACAAAGATAATCACTTATTTGAAATGACCGATTTTTTTGTAATTATTTTTTCAGAACAATAAAGCGAAGATTTTTATTTTACTATCACAGAAATTAAAACCTGAACTTTTATTTTTCATACATTTGAAACGAGCTATTTTATACTAATACTACTGCAATGCGGAAAATACCCACTTTGAAAAAGCAATATTTTTCTTTGCTGATTTTATTCGGTCTTTTATTTTTCAGCAATTTGCTTTTTGCTCAGAATAAAACAAAAGCAGAAAAACAATCCCTGTCTTATTTTAAAGCTTCAGCAAGTTATTTAACCAACAATGTTTACAATGGCCGTAAAGATTCTTTATTAACACCCTATACTACACCTTCTCTTGGTTATTATGACAAAAGCGGCTTTTATATATCGGGCTCTTTATCTTATTTATCAAATTCCAGTGGAAGCCGCATCGATCTTTTTTCTTTCGATGCTGGATATGATTTTAGTATCAATGATGATTTTATCGGAAGCGTTTATGCCAATAAAAGTTTTTACAATAAATCAAGTACGGCTATTCAAAGTGATATCAGTGGAAGTGCGGGATCTATCTTTACTTATGATGCAGGGCTTTTGCAAGTCACAGCAGGCGTTGATATTTTATTTGCGCAGAAAGCAGATATCTCTACAAATATCGGAATAGCGCATGCTTTTTATATTGGCGATGAGGGAAGCCAATTCAGCATTACGCCAACAGTGACAACAAACATGAGCACACTTCATTTTTATGAAGGATATACCGACAGAAAAGCCGGTAAAAAAGCCAATCAGTTAATTCCCAACTTACAATCTGTAACTGTTGAAACAACAGTACAAAACAACAAGTTTACATTATTGGATTATGAGATTTCATTGCCATTTACTTATGATTCAAAAAAATTCGGCTTTTATATCACTCCCACTTATGCCATACCGCAAAACCCGATTTATACAACCACCACTACCACTATCAAATTAAGAAACGGTAGCCAAACTTCACAAACTGTTGATTCTACTCCGCAGGAAGAAAAGAATTTGAGCAATACTTTTTATGCGGAGCTGGGGATTTATGTAAAATTTTGATCTCGAAAGATCATTTCTACTATTAAGGCGATAGATTCATTGTCATCAAACTGAAAATTTAATAAATAGTCAATTTATTTACCGAAAATGCAAATCTGTATCGCTAAAAGTTTGATATTTTAGCCCTTTATTTTATTTGCAATAATAATAGTATTCATTGCGAGTTTAAAACTGAAAAACAATTTGCATGTTTAATAAATGTGTTCTACTTAGTGTTTTGGTATCTACTTTCATTTCTTTTCATTTGTTTGCACAAAAAACACTTACACTAAAGAATGCAATCTCAATCGGAATTGAGAATTACGGGACCATAAAAGCTAAAGCGCAATACGCTGCTGCTTCAACACTTTCAGTTGAACAAGCCAAACGTGAAAACCTCCCAAATATAAATTTCGGTGCACAGCAGGTTTATGGAACGGTGAACGGACAAAACGGACCATTGTATGGTTTTAGCGGATTAGGTGTTGCTTCAGCCGGACCGGCATTCAGTCAGCAAAATAATAATGCAGCATTCGGCGCTTTATACCTTACCAATATTAATTGGGATTTTTATGCATTTGGTAAAGCCAGAGAAAAAGTAAAATCTGCGCAAGCCATTGCCATACGCGATACTAAAGACTGGCAACAAGAAATTTTTCAACACAAAATAAAACTGACCGCTGCTTATTTGAATTTATTGGCTGCAAAACAAATAACGCATTCTTATGAAAATAATTTGGAAAGGGCAGACACTTTCAGGCGGCTTGTTATGATCAGAGCCATCAATGGATTGATAGCAGGAGTTGATTCTTCTCAGGCAAATGCAGAATATTCAGCAGCAAAAATTTTATTGATCAAAGCCAAAGATTTTGAAGAAGAACAATCAGCACAATTAACACAGTTATTGGGAGTATCTGCTCAGCATTATATTTTAGACAGCTTTTTTGTATCCCGTATACCGGCCATTTTGCAGGATACGATAGTTGTTGATAAACATCCTTTACTGCAATATTATCAAAGCAGAATTAATGTAAGTGATGAACAATCCCGTTATTATAAAACAGCGTATTATCCTGCTTTTACTGTAGTAGGTGTTTTGCAGGGAAGAGGCTCGGGCTTTAATAGTGACTATGCCACGAATCCATCTGATTTCACCAAGAATTACTGGACAGGTATTTCTCCCACAAGAACTAATTATTTATTGGGTGTTGGTTTTACATGGAATATAACACAGCCTTACAGAATATCTCAGCAGGTTAAAGCACAAAATATTATCAGTAAAGGTTTACAGGAAGAATATGGTTTGATCAGTGAGCAAATAAAAACACAGTTACAACTTTCTGAATCAAAAATTAAAAATGCATTGGCAAATTATCACGAAGCACCTGTACAGGTAAAAGCTGCAACAGATGCTTATGTTCAAAAATCTGTACTTTATCAAAACGGATTAACCAATTTGATAGAGGTTACACAAGCGTTGTACACATTAACGAGGGCAGAAACAGACAGAGATATTGCCAACAATAATGTTTGGCAGGCATTATTGTTGAAAGCAGCAGCAGCAGGGGATTTCAGTTTGTTCGAAAGTCAGTTGCCTTAATTTTTTATCATCGGTACGCATCATTTTTAAATAGTTTTATGAACCTGATCCGTTTTGCATTACGTAAACCCATTTCAATACTGGTATTGGCTGCGGGGCTTTTTTTCTTCGGCATAAAAGCAGTGAATAATATCAAGATTGATATCTTCCCTAAATTAGATATGCCTGTTATTTATATCTCGCATCCTTTCGGCGGATATACACCGGCACAGATGGAATCTTTCTTCGCTAAACAATACATCAATATTTTTCTTTTTGTAAACGGAATAAAAAGCATTGAAACAAAAAATATTCAGGGATTGACTTTAATGAAAATTAATTTTTATCCCGGCACCAATATGGCGCAGGCTGCAGCCGAAGTAAGTGCTTTCGGTAATCGTGCACAATCTGGTTTCCCGCCGGGTTCCAATCCTCCTTTTATTATTCGTTTTGATGCATCAACATTACCTGTTGGTCAGTTGGTATTAAGCAGCGATAAACGTACCAATAACGAATTGCTCGACATGGCAAACATTTATGTGCGTTCATCATTTACATCTATTCCGGGTTTGGTTTCTTCTCCGCCTTTTGGCGGAAACATCAGAACGGTTGTGATTAAAGCAGATCCTGAATTATTGCGTTTGCATAATATGACACCCGATCAATTGGTAGAAGCCATGCGTGTCAACAATCAACCAACCCCTTCGGGCAATGTTCGCATCGGTGATAAAAATTATATAACACCTGCCAATACAACTATTAAAAATATCAAAGACTTTGAGAATATTCCGCTTTTTAAAGGAGGTGTTCAGAATTTGTATTTAAAAGATGTTGCAACTGTTGAAGATGGTGCTGACATTACTTCGGGATATGCATTGGTGAATGGGCGTCGTTCTGTTTATCTGAGTATTGCAAAAAGTGCAGATGCTTCTACATGGGAAGTAGTGCAGAATCTGAAGAAAGCAATTCCCAGGATGCAATCGCAATTGCCCGAAGATGTAAAACTGAGTTATGAATTCGATCAGTCAACTTATGTTATCAATTCAGTAAAAAGTTTATTGAGTGAAGGTGCTATCGGTGCTATATTAACTGGATTGATGGTCATACTTTTTTTAGGCGATCTGAGAGGTGCATTGATCGTTATTTTGACAATACCGACTTCCATTATTTCTTCTGTACTTTTTTTGAATTTGTTCGGGCAAACCATCAATATCATGACCTTAAGCGGATTGGCATTGGCCATTGGGATATTGGTGGATGAAAGTACTGTGACGATTGAAAATATCCATCAACATTTGGATATGGGTAAGCCCAAAGCATTGGCTGTTTGGGATGCTTGTAAAGAAATTGCATTTCCTAAACTGCTTATTCTTTTTTGTATCCTTGCGGTATTTGCTCCGGCATTTACAATGGGTGGTATTCCTGGTTCATTATTTCTTCCACTGGCATTGGCCATCGGTTTCAGTATGATCTTTTCTTATTTGTTGGCACAAACCTTTGTACCTGTGATGGCTAACTGGATCATGAAAGTAAAACATCATCAAAAATCGGATGGCAAAGAAATGACAGATGCAGAAGAGTTTAGTGCGGCAGGTTTGAATTCAGATAGTGAAGAGGATACATGGAGCCAGAAAGCAGCTTTGATAGAAAAAAATATCAGTGAAGATAAGATGAGCCGGTTTGAAAGAGTAAGGGCACGTTATTTGAAATTCATCGGAAGAATGATGCCTTACCGCAAACCTATTGTTACTGCATATCTTATTATTGTTTGTTTGTTTGCCGCATGGTTTATAGCCAATATAGGACGAGATGTGTTACCAAAAGTTAATGGCAGTCAGTTTCAGGTCAGAATGCGATTACCGGATGGCACACGTATTGAACATACCGAAGCAACAACACTACAACTGCTGGATAGTATTAATAAAATTGTTGGAAAAGAAAATGTATCTATTACTTCAGCTTATGTTGGAATGCATCCGCAATTATTTTCAGTAAGCCCTATCTTTTTATGGATGGCTGGTCCGCATGAAGCGGCATTGCAGATTGCTTTGAAGGAAGGAGTGAAATTTGATTTAGATGAATTGAAAGATAAGATTCGTGAAAAAGCAAAATCAATTGATAATAGAATCAAACTTTCTTTTGAACCGATAGAGTTAACAGATAAAATATTAAGTCAGGGTTCTCCTACACCCGTTGAAGTAAGATTTACAGGGCGTGATAAAAAACTCAATGAATCTTATGCTAAAAAATTGGTGAATGAACTTGGAAAAATTTCTTATTTGCGTGATGTGCAGATTGGGCAATCTATCAATTATCCTTCCATCAATATCAATATAGACCGTATCAGGGCTGCGCAATTAGGAGTTGATATAACTGATGTATCAAGATCATTGATTGCTTCTACTTCATCATCACGTTATACAGAGAAAAATACTTGGACTGATGAGAAGGGAGGTTATACCTATAGTGTTCAGGTTGAAGTACCGGAAAATAAAATGAAAAGCAGTGATGATATCGGTGAGATTCCGGTATTAAAAAATTCACCTCGCCCTTTGTTGGGTGATGTTGCAACACTTTCGATAGATTCAACTTATGGTGAGATTGATAATCTTGGCGCATTACCCACACTTACTGTAACAGCAAACTTATATAAAAAAGATTTGGGTGCTGCTTCCAATGATGTGAATAAAGCCATTGCGGCATTGGGTCAATTGCCACGCGGATTAAATGTGCAGTTGATTGGTATGAGCAGTACCTTGAATGAAACATTGGATAGTTTGCAAAGCGGATTGCTGGTGGCTATAGTTGTGATCTTCTTAATGCTTGCTGCCAATTTCCAATCTTTCAAAGTTTCAGCAATTGTTTTGGCAACAGTGCCTGCGGTATTGTTAGGCTCATTGATCTTGTTAGCACTTTGCGGTTCTACATTAAACCTTCAATCGTATATGGGGATGATCATGTCGGTTGGTGTTTCTATTTCAAATGCTGTATTGTTGATTACCAATGCAGAGCAGATAAGAATGCATAACGGAGATGCAATACTTTCAGCGAAAGAGGCAGCAGCATTGCGTTTGCGGCCAATCGTCATGACAGCAGCTGCGATGGTAGTAGGAATGATCCCGATGGCACTTGGATTAGGAGAAGCCGGTGATCAGTCATCCTCATTAGGCAGAGCAGTCATTGGCGGATTGGTTGCATCCACATTTGCAGCATTATTTATTTTGCCACTGGCATTTGCATGGGGCATGGGCAAAGCATCAACTGCAAATGTTTCATTAGACCCGGAAGATGAAGAGAGCGTGCATTTCATTCCTTCATTACATCAACACAAATAACTTACAACTCATTAATAATAGTTACATGAATCAAAGACAAAATAACGCACTCATTCATCCCAATACAATACATAAGATTGTTAGGGCAAATATTTTTTTACCTGCTTTGTTCGGAATGATTATGATTGCAGCGAGCAGTTGCAAAAATGATAATTCGGAAAAAGAAAAGAAAAGCGCAACCGCAGTCACAACTGCAATTGCTGCACCCGAAGCATTTATTGTAAACAAAAGCAATCTGTCAACTTCATTTCGTGTGCCGGGTGAATTGATGGCTTATCAGCAGGTAGATCTCTATGCCAAAGTGAATAGTTTTATTAAAAAATTAAATGTTGATGTGGGCACTGAAGTGAAAGCAGGTCAATTGTTAGCAGAGTTGGAAGCGCCTGAGATCAATGCACAATTATCCGGTGCAGAATCAAAATTAAAATCGCAGGAAGCAATTTATGTAGCGAGCAAATCAAATTATGATCGGTTATTGCAAACCAGCAAAACACCGGGAACAGTATCCCGTAACGATCTGGATCAAGCTGATGCAAAACAAAAGTCAGACTTTGCTCAACTCGAAGCTGCTCGATCAGCTTATCGTGAAATAGTTGATACAAAAGAATACTTGCAGATACGTGCACCTTTTTCAGGAGTTGTAACAACACGAAATGTAAGTGCAGGTGCTTATGTGGGTCCATCCGGCAAGGGCTCTGATCTTCCCATTTTTACACTGCAGGAAAACAGGAAATTACGATTAGTAGTAAGTGTGCCTGAAGCATATACTGCTTATTTATCCAATCAAAGTGAAGTGAATTTTACAGTAAACGCATTAACAGGACAGCAATTCAAAGCAAAACTGTCAAGGCTTTCAGGTGCATTAGATATTAAGTTGCGTTCGCAGCGTGCTGAAATGGATGTGATCAATGAGGATAAAAAATTATTGCCCGGAATGATCGCTGAAGTGTCAATTCCGCTTAAAGCCAACGGTAATGCTTTTGCAGTGCCCGTGTCAGCCATATTGAATTCAACACAAGGTGTGTTTGTTATAAAAGTGCAGGATAAAAAATCTGTTTGGATTCCTGTAAAAACAGGCAGGACTGAAGACGGAAGAACTGAAGTGTTCGGTTCAATCAATCAAGGTGATACGCTTCTTGCACATGCAGGAGAAGAAGTCAGGAACGGCTCAAACGTTAATTTTAAGATCAAATAGAATATTTTTTAGAAACACCTCCATTTTATTCCATCAAAGGATTAATAGTCCTGAAGCAGTTAATAGTTTCAGGGCTTTTCTTTTTTATTATAGCGTAAGTAGGAATGAGTTCGAAAGAATATAATCCTGATTAAGGTTAAGCAATTCCGCACGGACATATAAAACGATCATTCGGTGATAACAACAGCTGGTTGATTCAGCCTTGAAAGCTATTAAAAGCTTAGATAAACATAGTTTAAGTTACTAATAAATAAGGTATAAGCTACCTATAAGTCACCTCTTAAAAGGGTAGCTTATAGGTGGCTTATAGGTAGCTCATAGGTGGCTTATAGGTAGCTTATCTAAAAGAATAAATGAATTCTAACCCGATGTCTTATACTGAAAAAACTTTACAGGTGGGGAAGGATAATACTGATATTACTTTACAGTATATCACAATAGTAGCGATTTAGTTTTACAGTAATTTTTTTTCCATTTTTTGCATAAAGGCTGGTCAATTAAGTGAGCTTGCTTAGAGTGAGGTTGCCACAGCTCATATGCGGCCCCTTTCTTTTTAAAGTGTTCACCACAATAATTTCTTTTACAGAGACTTAGGATTTTTTCTCAAAAGAATGACTATTTTCATGCGTATTTTTTAGTTGTATGCAAACGATAGAATTGTCCGGCACAATAGGTTTAATTACGACAGCGATACTGACTCTCAATGTATTGTTGGGAATGATGTTAAGTACGGCTTATAAAAGCAAAAAATGGTGGCAAAAGCTTCCTGTAAAAATAGTATCGATCAACATCAATGACCTGCATAATTATACAGGTTATATCGCTTTGGCAGCAGTATTGTTACATGCAGTGTTGATTCCGATAGACCCTTCTTCCAAATTCAGATGGATGGATATTCTATATCCTTTTCATGCTCCTCATCAATCGAATATTGTTTTATTGGGCAGCTTGTCATTATTTGCTTTGATCATCGTGATGATCACTACTCAAAAAATAATCAAAAGAAAAATGAGTTTCCGGCTTTGGAAAAACATTCATCTTGTTTCTTATGCCATCTGTATTCTGTTTATTGTTCATGGATTATTGATGGATCCTGAATTAAAAGACCGACCAACTGATTGGATAGATGCAGAAAAAATTCTTTCAGAAATCTGCGGAATCATCTTAATAGCTGCATTTGCGATCCGATATAAGTTTCATTTGTCCTCAAAAACTAAGTAGTCTTTCTTTCTCTGCATCCAATTCAATTTTTTTTTAAAAGAATGCTTATATTGTTGGATAATGATGATCCATGAAAAAGAATTTACCCCTCACGTTGTTTTTTACTTTTCTTTTTTTACAAATGATTGTGTATGCTCAAATCGATCCGGGATATTTTAATGCCATCAAATGGAGAATGATCGGTCCGCATCGTGGCGGCAGAACTGTTGGTGCAGTCGGCGTTCCGCAACAACCTAATGTTTTTTATATTGGCGTAAACAATGGCGGGGTTTGGAAGACGACCGATTATGGACGAACATGGTTCCCGATTTTTGATGATCAATCTACAGGTTCGATTGGTGATGTAGCAGTTGCAGCATCCAATCCAAATACAGTTTATGTCGGTAGTGGTGAAGGAATTCAACGACCGGATCTATCTGTAGGAAACGGAATGTATAAATCAACCGATGCAGGTAAAACATGGATTCATTTAGGATTGGAAGATGGTCAACAAATTGGCGGAATTGCCATTGATCCAACTGATGAAAATAAAGTGTTTGTTGCAGTCTTAGGTCATCCTTACGGCCCCAATGAAACACGTGGAATTTATCGCACCACCAATGGCGGAAAGACATGGGACAAAGTTTTATATAAAGATGAAAACACAGGTGCAGTGCAGGTTTCCATTGATCCAAAGAATCCAAATATTATTTATGCCGATATGTGGGCCGGTCGCCAGGGGCCATGGGAGAATGGTGAATGGAATGGGGCTGAAAGTGGTTTATATAAATCGATTGACGGGGGAAATACTTGGAAAAAATTGATCAATGGTTTGCCAACTGTTAAACAAGGTTTGGGAAGAATAGGTTTTTGTATTGCACCAAGTGATCCAAACAGATTGTATGCAACAGTTGATGCCGGAAATTATGGTGGAATGTATCGCAGTGATGATGGCGGAGAAAATTGGAAGAGCATCAGTAACGATGGAAGATATTGGGGACGTGGAAGTGATTTTGCTGAAGTAAAAGTGGATCCTAAAAATGAAGACATCGTTTATACTGCCAATGTTGTTGTGTGGAGATCGAAAGATGGTGGCAATACATGGAAAGATTTTCGCGGTGCACCCGGTGGTGATGATTATCATCGCATCTGGATCAATCCGGATAATTCAAATATTATTTTAATTGCTGCTGATCAGGGAGCGATCATAACAGTGAATGGTGGTGAAACGTTTTCATCATGGTATAACCAACCTACAGCTCAGTTTTATCATGTAAGTACTGATAATGCTTTTCCATATAATGTATATGGTGGCCAACAAGAAAGTGGTTCTGTTGGAATAGCATCACGTGGTAATGATGGACAAATCACTTTTCGGGAATGGCATCCTGTTGCTGTTGAAGAATATGGCTATGTTGCAGCCGATCCTTTGGATCCAAATATTATTTATGGAGGAAAAATTACAAAGTATGATAAAAGGACCGGACAAGTTCAGAACATCGCACCTGAAGCAATCAGCAGTGGCAAATATCGTTTTGTAAGAACAGCACCCGTATTATTTTCTCCTGTCGATCCTAAAACATTATTCTTTGCAGGTAATGTTTTATTCAAGACAAATAATGCCGGACATTCATGGCAAATCATCAGCCCTGATCTTACAAGAGAATCTTGGGATATCCCCGCCAGCGTTGGTGTTTATACAACTGATGAATTAAAAAAGATGCCACGCCGCGGTGTGATCTATACTATTGCACCATCACCAAAAGACAGCAATACCATTTGGTGTGGAACTGATGACGGTTATATTCAATTAACAAAAGATGGTGGTAAGAATTGGGTGAATGTTACTCCAAATTCAATTACATCATGGAGTAAGATATCAATCATGGAAGCAAGTCATTTCGATGCAAATATTGCTTATGCAGCAGTGAACAGGATTCGTTGCGATGATATGCATCCGCATATTTATAAAACAAATGATGCAGGCAAAACCTGGAAAGAGATCGTAAATGGTTTGCCGGAAGATCCAATCAATTCTGTGAAAGAAGATCCAATGACCAAAGGGTTATTATTTGCAGGATCCGAAAGAGCAGTGTATGTTTCTTTTGATGACGGTGAACATTGGCAAACATTGCAATTGAATATGCCATGTACTTCCATTCGTGATCTGGTAATTAAAGATGATGATCTGGTTGTCGGTACACATGGCCGTTCGTTTTGGATCTTAGATAATATCAGTTCATTACGTCAACTGACAAAAACAATTGCAAAAACTGATGCAATTTTATTTAAACCGCAAACAGCAATGCGCATCAGATGGAATACCAATCCTGATACGCCTTTACCTCAGGAAGAACCGGGCGGACAGAATCCTCCAGACGGTGCCATCATCGATTATTATTTAAAAGAAAATGCAAAAGATATAATCACGCTTGAAATAAGAGATGAAAAGAATAATCTGATCAGAACGTTCAGAAGCGATGATAAACCTTATGAAATTCCTCCGGTAAATATTCCTTTGTATTGGATTCGTCCGCAGCAAATATTATCTGCCAATGCAGGATCACACAGGTTTTTATGGGATATGCATTATACGCCGATAAAGACTTCGCCAAGCTATCCGATAGCAGCGGTGTTTGGAAATACGGCTCCGGAATTTACGTCCCCATGGGTAATGCCCGGAAACTATTTCGCAGTGTTAACCGTGAATGGAAAATCTTATACGCAATCATTTACTGTAAAAAAAGATCCTCGTGTAAAAACTTCAACGAAAGATTTACAAGATCAATATGATTATTCTTTGATCTCGTATAAAAACAGAATTAAAGCTGCAGAATACATTGATAAAATAATTGCTTATCGCAAAAAAAATGCTGATGCAAAAGATATCGATCAACAATTAGCCGCATTGGCAGGAAATATCTCGAGAAGAAGAAATGCTTCAAATAAAGATGCAAGTTTCGGTTCGTTAGTTTCCGGTTATGATAAATTGATTCACGATCTGCAGGAAGCTGATCTCCCGCCAACCGAACAGATGATGAATGCCGTGAAGAAATTAAATCTTGATTTTTCTTCCATAGAAAAGAAATGGTTGGAGTTTGAATCAAAAAACCTCATCAAAAAATAATTATAAAATTTTAATCGATCAAAATATGAAACAAAAAATCATTTTATTGCCGTTGATCTTATTTGTGATGATATCATTTGCGCAGAAAAAAAATGCAAAAGCAATTCAGCCAACGAAAGAGATCAATTACGATTCTATTCTTTTTTCAAAAGTCAGTTATCGTGAAGTGGGTCCTTTTCGTGGTGGACGAAGTGCTGCTGTTGCAGGCAGCTATAAAAATAAAAACACTTTTTATTTTGGTGCAGCTGATGGGGGTGTTTGGAAAACAAATGATGGCGGTAACAACTGGAAAAATATTTCGGATAAATATTTTGGCGGAAGCATTGGTGCTGTTGCCGTAGCACCAAATGATGAAAGTGTTTTGTATGTGGGTGAAGGAGAAGAAACCATGCGAGGCAATGTGAGTGAGGGTTTAGGCGGCATGTGGCGTAGTGATGATGGTGGCAGAACTTGGAAAAATATCGGCTTAAAAAACACAAGGCATATCGTAAAAATTATTGTTCATCCAACAAATTCAAATATTGTTTGGGTGGCAGCGATGGGACATTTATTTGGCCCGAATGAAGAACGTGGCATTTATAAAACGATTGATGGCGGTAAAACATGGAATAAAGTTTTATATGTGAATGAACAAACAGGTTGTTCGGATTTGATCATGGAACCAAATAATCCATCTGGTTTATATGCCGGTACCTGGCATGTTATAAGAACACCTTACAGCATGGAAAGCGGAGGCGATGGAAGTGGTTTATGGAAAAGTGTTGATGGCGGCGAAACATGGACAAATATATCTTCTAAAAAAGGGTTGCCAAAAGGTGTTTGGGGCATTGTTACAGTTACAGTCGCTGCAAGTAATACCGATAAAGTGTATGCAATGGTTGAAAATGTAAAAGGAGGTTTGTTTGTAAGTAATGATGGTGGAGAAACATGGGAATTACAATCAAGTGATAATAACATTCGTCAACGTGCCTGGTATTATTCTAGAGTTTATGTTGATCCAAAAAATGAGAATATTGTTTATTGTCCGAATGTAAATTTCATGCGAAGTAAAGATGGTGGCAAAACTTTTCAATCTGTCAATACAACACCGCATGGCGATCATCATGATGTGTGGATCGATCCGGAAGATGGTAACAGAATGGTCGTTGCAGATGATGGCGGTGCACAAGTAAGTTTTGATGGTGCTGCTAATTTCAGTAATTATTATAATCAACCTACAGCACAGTTTTATCGAGTAACAACTGATAATTCTTTTCCTTATCGCATTCTTGGCGCACAACAGGATAATACCACTGTAAGAATTAAAAGTCGTTCTTACGGAAATGCCATTACACAAGATGATTGGCAACCTACAGCCGGTGCTGAAAGCGGTTACGTTTTGGCAAGTCCTTTGAATCCTGATATTGTTTATGGTGGAAATTATGGCGGATTTTTATCTCGCCTCGATCATAAAACAGGAGAGAATCGTGCTATAAATGTTTGGCCGGATAATCCCATGGGGGCAGGGGCTGATGTGCAAAAATTTCGTTTTCAATGGAACTTTCCAATTTTCATTTCACCGCATGATCCTAAACGGTTGTATGCTTGCGGCAATCATTTATTCGTAACAGAAAATGAAGGGCAATCATGGGAAATGATCAGTCCTGATCTAACTACAAATGATAAAACAAAACAAGCACCGAGTGGCGGTCCGATAACAAAAGACAATACTTCTGTTGAATATTATTGTACCATTTTTACTGCAGCAGAATCAGCGTTAGAGAAAGATTTATTGTGGACAGGAAGTGATGACGGTTTGGTGAATGTGAGCAAAGACGGCGGCAAAAATTGGGAAAATGTTACACCAAAAGATTGCCCGAAATGGATGATGTGGAATACCATTGAAACCGATCCTTTCAAAAAAGGCAAAGCATTTATAGTTGGAACAAGATATAAATTGGATGATTACACACCCTATATTTATTTGACTGAAGATTATGGAAAAACATGGTCGCTAATTACAAATGGCATTGATAAAAATCATTTTACAAGAGTTGTTCGTGCTGATAAAAAAAGACCAGGCCTGTTATATGCCGGAACGGAATATGGCATGTATATCAGTTATGATGATGGTGCGAACTGGAAAAAATTTCAATTAAATCTTCCGATCGTTCAAATCGCAGATTTGACAATCAAGGAAAACGATTTGATCGTTGCAACACATGGCAGAGCTTTTTGGATGATCGATGACCTAACCCCTGTTCAGCAATACGATAAAAACATCATCGACAAAAACTTGTTTGTATATGATGTAAATGATAGTTACCGAATGGAAGGAGGGGGCAGGAGAAGAGGGCGTCGTGCTATGCCGCAAAATGCAGGAGCGAATCCGCCAAATGGTGTTGTGATTAATTATTGGTTGAAAGCTGCGAACGATTCTTCAAAAGTTTCGATCAGTGTATTTGATAAAAATAATTCACTGATAAAAACATTTACAAAAGATGCGAAAGATGAAAATAATAAATTAGAATTTAATGCCGGGATGAATCAATTTGTTTGGGACATGATGTATCCACCTGCAGAAAAATTAGATGGCTTGATATTATGGAACGGAAATGTGGAAGGCCCGAAAGTGGCACCCGGCAAGTATCACGCAAGAATCAGGTTTGATAAAGATTCTGTTGATGTTTCATTTGTGATTAAAGGTGATCCCAATTATGCAATGACAGAAAAAGATTATGACGATCAGGTTGGCATGTTATTGCAGATAAGAGATAAATTCAGTGAAGTACAAAAAGCAATAAAAAATATCAGGACCATCAGAACGCAAATAACCGATTTCACTGCAAGGATCGATTTGAAAAATAATAAAGAAATAAAACAAGCGGCCGATTCAATCAATAAACAGATCACAACAATCGAAGAAGCTTTGTATCAAACAAAATCAAAGAGCGGACAGGATGTTTTAAATTTCCCGATTCGGTTGAATGATAAGATCAGTGGTTTATATGATGTGGCTGCAAGCGGTTATAATCCGCCTTCTAAACAAGTGAAAGAAGCATTTGCTGATTTGTCAGCGCAGGCAGATGAACAATTGAATAAGTTGAAAAAAGTTATGAATGATGATCTGACTTCATTCAATAAATTAATTCATGATAAACAATTGCCGGTGATCGGTTTAAATAAGATCAAATCGGATAATTAAATCAAATAATAAATTATAAAAGAGTAAGACGGCCTATTATTTGCGTCTTACTCTTTTATATTAATAGGTATGATCAGTTTAAGACTAAAGTTTCTTCCCATATTGTACACCCCAATTCTTCCGGTTACATTATTTTCATCCCCATATTTTAATCGGCTCATATTGCTTTGATAAGCAACATTAGTCAGATTATTAACAGCAAAGAACAAGGAAAAGATATTTTTACGACTCGAGTAAATATCAGTATTAAAGCCTGCATTCAACAAAGTATAGCCGGGAGTGATCGTTTCATTACCAAACTTGTAATAAATTTTATCCTGTGTAAAATAGTTTTCAATTCCTATTCTGATGGAAACATTTTTAAAATAATCATTTATTCTTCTGTAACTGAAAATAAGTGTGGATGCTAATTTCTGTGGTGGTGTATACGGAAGATATTTGGTAGAATCAGATTGGTTTAATTGAATGGCGCGGATGAATGAAAAACTATTATTTAAACTGAGCCAGCTCATAGAATGAGGGTGAATATTCAAAACGATTTCCCCACCCGAAAGAATTGCATCACCGGCAATATATTTAAATGTTGTTCCGGGAGGTAACCCTGAAGTAAAATCTTCTCTTAATGAATCGCCTCCATGAACACTTTGCAATTTAGATGGAAAAATATAGTTGTTGATCTTATTTACAAAAGGATTGATTTCCGCCGATACATCTTCATTATTCATTCCTAATGTTGCATCCAATTGAAAGCTGCTCTCCGCTTTCAAAGTTGGGTCGCCAATTTCATAAAATGGTGTTCCGTCATGAATGCCATCTGAACCGGCTTCTGCAATATTTGGTGCTCGAAAACCCCTTGAAATATTTAGTTTTCCATATAAATTTTTTGTGAAATCATAAGCCAAACCAATGCTTCCTGATATTCCTGAGAAATTAGTTTGAAAAGCTGTAAACCGATTGATGCTTCCCGGAGCAGGTGCGTGTAATCTTACTCCGTTCGAATCAACATATAAATTACTTGTATTTAATCTTCTGCTGTCTATTCTGATGCCTCCACTAATGGTGATTTTGTTGATAGACTTTTTAAAAGTTGTAAAAGCTCCAATATCAAAAAGGTTATACTCGGGTACAAGAAAAACGATTCCCCGATCTTCTGAAGATTGTTGCATTCCGTTTATGCCAAATGACCATTGTATATTTTTTTTATTTTCCAAAACATACTGCAGATCATAATTAAGTGTTCTTAAAAAGAAATAATTATTATAGATATCCCCTTGGGTAATGTCATTTGCTTCTTGGCGATAGTTTTGTTGTACCCCTAATTTTAATGCCAGTCGCCCTTTACCCATTGTGATATTGTTATCCCATACTAATTTGTAATGACGAACATGTTGATGAATGATAGGATAATTATTATATTTTTTATAGTCTGATGCAGGAGCAATTCCCAAACTGTCATTATTGTTATTATCCAAATAGTGTGTTGTAAATAAGCCGGTGGCGCTATCTCTTGAGCCTTCAATAATTCCCAGCTTCAGATCAAAATAACTGAATGTAAGATGCGAATAACCCCAGTTCTTATGCAATCCGATCATTGTCTTAAGATCATTCTCGCCATAGCCTGAATTCCAAACATAGCCATCGTATTTGTTTTGATAATCATGTGCCATTTTATTGGAGTAACGGATGTCCCAAACAAAACCTTTTTCATTTCCCGCCATATTCAGAGATGTTGCTAACAAGCCATTGTTGCTTTGATAATTTGCTAAAACACTTCCTCGAATTTTTCCTTCAGTTAGAGTGGGTTGGGATAAAATATTGATGACACCTGCCATCGCATCGGAGCCATAACTCAAGCTGGATGGGCCTTTCAGGATCTCAATTTTGTTAGCCGTAAACTCATCTATTTCAATTCCAAATTCATCACCCCATTGTTGTCCTTCTTGTCGTATTCCATCGTTGATCACTACAACTCGATTATAACCTAAACCGCGTATGACCGGTTTTGAAATTACCGGACCTTCTGTTATTTGTGAAACACCGGGGATTGTTTGAAGGGCATCAATAATATTAGATGAGGCTGTTTGTAATAAATCAACATTATTTAATGAACTGATGATGACAGGGCTTTCCCTTTTTTTTATTGCAGAAGGAACTCCGGTTACAATTACTTCATTTAATTCGTCGATTGCTATATTTAATTCAAAATGCTTTATTGTTTTTCCGTTAATTAAAATATGATCGGTTTGCTGAGAAAATCCAATGCTGCCTGATTCTACCAAAAAGTATCCGGATGGAATATTTTTTATCGAGTAAAATCCTTTGTCATCAGAGATTGCGCCTGTTTTCAAATCAGCTATATAAATATAAGCTCCCGATATGGCCAACCCGTTTTTTTTGTCTTTTACAATTCCACTCAAATCATTTTGTGCATATACATTAATACAGTCAATTAAAAGTATTTGTATAAAACATAAAGAGGTTATAAATAATCTCATACGTCTATTTTGTTGTTCAATATAATATAAGAAATGAGAATTTAAAATATTTTTTTATGAAAAGCATATAGACAACACTGAAGTGAAAGCCCAAAAGTAATTTGGGAACTCTTACTTTTCATTGCGTTTGCAAATGAATTTATTCGTATCTCAATGCTTCAATTGGATCAAGCAATGATGCTTTTTGTGCAGGATAATAACCAAAGAATACACCGGTGATGGCGCACACCACAAAAGATAATATAACTGATGATTGTGTAACAAGAGTTGGCCATGCTAAAAACATCGTTACCAACTTGGCAGCACTTAGTCCCAATATAACACCAATAAGGCCTCCGGTAATACTGATCAATATTGCTTCAGTTAAAAATTGTAATAAAATATCAATGCCTCTTGCACCAATCGCCATACGCAGACCGATCTCTTTGGTACGTTCTGTCACGGATACATACATGATGTTCATGATGCCTATGCCGCCAACCAATAGTGATATTGCAGCAATAGCAGTTAACAGAACTGTTAATAAAGAACTCGTTGAACTCATTGTTTTAATCAGCTCTGCCTGAGTTCTAACAGTAAAATCATTGTCTTCGTTATATTTTAATTTATGATTGGATCGAAGAATTGCCGTTACTTCTTGAGAAGCGGTATCTGAACTTTTTTCATCTATTGCTGCAGCGTAAATATTTTGTATCCAAGTAATGGCCATTATCCTTTTTTGAACAGTGGTATAAGGTGCAAGAATAATATCATCTTGATCTTGACCAAAAGTATTCTCGCCTTTTTTTTCTAACACGCCAATCACTTTAAATGGGATTTTATTAAACCGAATGATCTTACCGATCGGATCTTCACTGTTGATAAAAATATTAGCGATCACTGTTTGCCCTAATAAACAAACTTTCGCTGCACTGGCAACATCATCATCCGTAAATGTAATGCCTGCAGTTAATTTCCACTCACGAATATCTAAGTATGCCGGACTTACACCTTGCAAAGAAGTTGGCCAATTTAATGATGCATTAATGGCTTGTCCGCTTGTAGAAACTGCCGGTGATACATTGGTAATAAACTCTGATTGATCTTGTATTGCAATTGCATCTTTTACCACTAATGTTCTTAATCCGGTTGAACCTAATCTTGCGCCACCACCAACGGTAACATTACTGAATGGTCGTATCGTAATCATAGTTGAACCCATACTTGATAACTGACTGCT
>Ga0316227_1000164_pt1 | contig 105522 bp, 95 predicted proteins | sample TBH18019metaG_FD_206012 | JGI IMG/M metagenome (GOLD analysis project Ga0316227, IMG submission 206012) | Freshwater microbial communities from Trout Bog Lake, Wisconsin, USA - TBH18019 | ecosystem: Environmental > Aquatic > Freshwater > Lake > Hypolimnion/Profundal zone | place: USA: Wisconsin... | reverse complement strand
ATCTTTTACTCCATCAAAGCCTGTTGAAGAAAAACTATCTATGATTGTTGGTGGTGTGATACCATACAAGAATCCCGGAGCATAGAAGTCCATCGTTCCTGTAGTGCTCATCGTTACTAATTCCTTAGTTCCCGCTGCCATATTACCGGTGATCTCTACTTTATTATTTGTAGTGAATGAACCATTATTAACGATCTTAACACCTAAGAGTATTCCTAAAGTGGTATCGAATTTTGCAAAGTTCTTTGTCTTTAAATTAGAACTTGCCCAATCAGTTGTACTTCTTTCAAACACAACTGTCTGGGTAATTTTAGAAGCCGAACTCAAATTACAATCAGGTATCACATCCATTGCTTTTGAAGCAGGAGTAACCAATACTGTTTGATAAGTAGTGGCTGAACAACCTTGTAAATTAGTTGTGATCAATTTTGCATTATAAATACCGATTGCTGAATAGGACTTTGTTGGTGTTGCAGAAGTAGAACCGGTGCCATCACCAAAATCCCAACTATACGTTTCTCCTGCTGAATTACCATAAGCAATAAAGTTGAAACTATTGCTGCTTAAAGGTTGAGACGTAGTTGAAGGACTGGTTGTATAAGCGAACTCTGTAGGCTTCGCATTAAATGAAATTTGCGCCGTATTTGATTTTTTACCGTAGTTATCTGTTACCTGATAAGAACAAACTGCTGAACCGCCCGTATAATTATTTACCGGTGTAAAAGTAACAATACCTGAAACATCAACAGTAAATGTTCCTTTACCGGTAGCAGTAAATGTGTTTTGTATTCCTGCAGTTGCGGGATCCAGATCGATCAAAGATGGAAGAATGTATCCGTCATGATTATTACTGCTGCAATGTGCCATAACATTAGTTGTAGCGACAATAAGTTTGCTGTTATCGCATGTTGTACTGGCAAGAATGTCATTCGCTGTTGGATTTACTAATAATGCTGCACCTGTTGGTTCAGCATCAACAGATAGATTCCTGATCTCATGAAAGTCAGTTGACTCACCAGTAGAACCGCTATACCCAAATTTTAAAAATGAAGGAGCAGGTGTTGAGATAATATCAGTCAACACATTGATGGTTTTAGGACTTACACCACCTATAGTAATATCCACAATGATATTATAACCTGTAAGCGGACTCACTCTTGGTTGCAGTCTGATCCTGACTTTTCTGTAATTAGGGTCTGAAAGACCGGATGCTCTTGCAGATCCACAGAGTACAAAATTGTCTGCACCCAATTCTGAATTTGTTTGTTTACCGTCAATATAATTCCAGTTTAAACTTTGCGGTCCGCGTATCACTACAGAACCCGGATATAATTGATTGGGAACTCTACCTGTAATTCTGTTTTCACCGGCATTGGAAAAATTGCCGTATTTATCTAATCCGATATCAATATAACCGCCGGTCATACCGGGTTGTGCATTCCAGTTCGCATAGCCTAATGAACCACCCCAACCACCTATTTGAAATGGATTGGTAGATGCATCAAATAAAAAGAAAGTGATACCGTCTGCACCCGTACCACCGTACTGTGAATATTCGAATGTTGCATCTAATCCATAATAGGATGGAAATACATTTACATCATTATAAGCATAACCTGCCTGATATTTAGAATTATTCGTTAAACGCAGATAACCTGATCCTACGGGGTCGGTTCCATTGCTCGCAGTTAAAAACGGGGTCATTGAGGCAACCTGATTACCATATACCATTCCCGGTGCGGTTGCATTTCTGAAAGTTTCTGTAAAAGGAAATTGTGCAAATGTTGTGACCGCAGAAAACAGCAACATTACAGAACAAGACCACCGGAGTGTAGAAGTCTTTTTCATATACTAAGGGTTAAGTGAGGAACAGTGCTAAAACGCTGATCCGAGCTTTGTAGTATTATCCATTACAAATTCTACTATAAAGTTAAACAGACCCTAAGGATATTATTTTTAAACGGCTTGATTTTTTTGCAAAAAGGCGCTATTTTAAGCATAATTTAAGCGCATAACAGCTTAATTTTCAATGTGATAACATTGTCTTTGCAATTTCCCTTCAAAATCGAAGGAAGTAGTGGCCTTTGTAATGTCTTTGATCGTTGATGCATTGATCTTATCTGCTTCCAGAATGAACTTTGAATAGTTCGTACTGAAGAATATTTTTCCTCCTTTTATCATGGCATGCAATACATCATTCAATAATTCAGGATGGTCTCTTTGTATATCTAAAAAATCTTTCATTCGTTTACTGTTGCTGAAAGTGGGGGGATCAATGATACAGAGATCAAAACTATCCGGCTGCAATGTTTTTAAATATTCTTTTACATCAGCATGAATGAAATGATATTTATTCGTCTCTTTAAAATGATTGATCACAAAATTATCTTCTGCCCAACCCAAATATGTTTTAGAAAGGTCAACTGTTGTTACAGATGCCGCATTGCCCGCAGCAGCATACACTGAAAACGAACCGGTATAAGCAAATAAATTCAACACACGTTTTCCGTTGCATTGTTCACGAACCATCTGTCTTGTAATGCGGTGATCCAAAAATAATCCCGTGTCTAAATAATCAGTAAGGTTGATTAAAAATTTTAACCCGTTCTCTTCTACTGTAAAGAACTTTTTTTGTTCATCCACTTTTTCATATTGATCACCGCGATGCGATTTTCTTTTGCGTTGCCTGATGAAAATATTTTCATCTTTGATATTCAATAATCTACTGATCACAGTAACGCATTCTTCTAACCATGCTTCATGTTCTTCATCCGACATACCATGTCTCCGTAAATATTCGGCGAGATAAATCTTATCCTCATACAATTCAATACAGAAAGGGAATTCAGGCAGGTCATGATCATACACCCGCCAGCATGAAATGTTTAATCTTTTCGCATGTTTACTATTGTGTTTATACACTTTGAGCAAACGATTTTCAAACATTACCAACTTATTTACCATTGGAAGATTTGAACCAATTTTACTTTCATCTTCTACATTCATTGATACAAATCTAAATAACTTAAATACATTGAAAACAAAAAACACATCACAAATTTTGCAATGTGCTTTGATAATTCTTTTTTTGTTTTTTATTCTGAAAGCATAAATAAGTGACACAATGAAGATGCTATGAAAAACAAGTTCTGGAAATAAAATTATTATTTCAACTTAGCCAATGCCTCTCATGCCCTTTCAATATTATTCATCTTGTTGAAAAAAAATACGAAAGGATAGAGTTAGCTGAATTCAATTTACTTTACTAATGAAAGATGTGCATAATACCGCAAATACATGCCGAAATCTGCAATGTTTTCAATGGTCTTATCAGAATTCGATCTTCAATCTTTTTTTATTGATAAGACAAACTGCCGGATTTAATCGGGATTTTTGTAATGCTAATTTTTAAAATAAAATCTTTATTTTCTTGCTTAAGATTGTACAAATCTTAAAAACGAATAAAAAGCATGAAAACATTTTTTTGTGAAAAAAAAATGATATAGATTGTTACAATATTTTTTTCGAGTAAGGCTTAATATCCAATTTTTATGAAACCAACCGCACATCAATCAATTTTGATGATATGGTCTATTTATAGTTGTATATGTTTTATTGTAGAAACTAAAACTAAAAACTGTAATACATTTCAACCTGTTTTTACACATCGCAGTGTTCAGGTAAGTTTGTTTACATCTCTCTCGTTTTTAAACACCGCTTCTTTTAAGGATCATGGCAATTTCTTATTGCCTGATAAAACGATTATTGCTATTATGAGCCATCATTCAAATAGGATATTGTGTGGTGATGAGCTAAATGTAAGTCCGGATAAGATGAATGAATTCTTGTTGAACTAAATCAGTTAAGATCGATTATAGCTTTAAAAAATTTTTAGTTAACCTGCATCAAATGCGCAGACTGAAATTATTTATACTATTTGTTTTAAGTCTAATGATCACAGATCATCTGTTTTCACAATCACAGGTTTGCCCGATCAATATTGATTACAATATGAACAGCCTCACGCATTGGGCCGTATATACCGGATGTTTTCAAACACAAACAAGCAGAACTCCGATCGTAACGACAAAATATGATTCTGTAATTATCCCTAATACTGTAGGTGTTGTAACAATTCCGGAGTACCTGCAAGCTTTGCCGGGAATTCAAGTATTATCAACAGCAACCACTGATCCCTTTGGCGGGTTTTTGACAATACCCAATATTAACGGCTATCAATATAATAATTCAATAAAGATCGGATCGACAGATATCACAACAGCCAAAGGTGGTTTAATCAGAGGAATAAGTTATCAGATCAATGTCCCCCCGGGTTCAGCAACTGTCCCCTATACCATTACTTATGCCTATGCAATGGTTTTAGAAAACGGAAGCCATCCCAATAATCAGCAACCACTTTTACAAGCAAATATTACCACACAATCCGGTAGTACCTTAAGCTGTCCCTCCTATTCCTATTATCTTCCAACCACAGGTAGCGGTAATACATTAGACCTGGCTGCTGCTGCTGCGGAAGGGTTTAGTTTAAGTGCAACTCCCTCTCCAAATAATACAGCTCCGGGCAGCTTATACAGGGTATGGACAAAGGGCTGGACAGAAGTTACTTTTGATCTGGCAGCATATCGGGGGCAAACAGTTAATTTATCGTTTGAAGCAGATAATTGTGTACATGGCGCACATTTTGCCTATGCATATATTGCTTTAAAAAATACTTGCGGAGGGTTGATCATTACCGGAAATAATCCTGCATGTGTAAACAGTATTGTTACCTATTCAGTACCCTCTTTGGCAAATGCAACATATAATTGGACAGTACCTGCGGGATGGACAATACAGGGCTCTTCAGGCACCACCAATATGTTATCAGTTAAAGTTGGCAGCACCGGAGGAACAATAGCAGTAAACGAATTAAATAGTTGTGCCAACCTTACTGCAGCATTTCCTGTAACAGTTTCTCCGCCAGTAAATGCTGGTACAGTTAGTGGAACAAGTCCTTTGTGTATCAGTGCTGCAACAACTTATGCAAGCAATGGTGATGCAGGTGGAACATGGTCTTCAAGTAATGCAGCAGTTGCAACAGTAAATCCTTCAACAGGACTTGTTACTGCCGTAAGTGCAGGAACTTCCACCATCACTTATACGATCAGCAGCGGATGCAGCAGTCCTGTTACTGCTTCAAAAATAATTACCGTTAATCCTAATGCTAATGCAGGCACAATAAGTGGAGCAAGTTCCTTGTGTATCAGTGCTGCAACAACTTATGCAAGCAATGGTGATGCAGGTGGTACCTGGTCTTCCAGTAACACATCAGTTGCAACAATAAATCCTTCTACAGGTCTTGTTACTGCTATTGCAGCTGGAACTTCTACTATCAGTTATACGATCAGCAGCGGATGCAGCAGTCCTGTTACTGCTTCAAAAATAATTACCGTTAATCCTAATGCAAATGCGGGTACAGTCAGTGGAATCAGTCCTTTGTGCATCAGTGCTGCAACAACTTATGCAAGCAATGGTGATGCAGGTGGAATCTGGTGTTCCAGTAACATATCTGTTGCAACTGTTGATCCATCATCAGGACTTGTTACTGCAGTAAGTGCCGGAACTTCTACTATCACTTATACGATCAGCAGCGGATGCAGCAGTCCTGTTACTGCTTCTAAAATAATTACCGTTAATCCTAATGCTAATGCAGGCACAATAAGTGGAGCAAGTCCCTTGTGTATAAGTGCTGCAACAACTTATTCAAGCAATGGTGATGCAGGTGGTACTTGGTCTTCAAGTAATGCAACAGTTGCAACTGTTGATCCATCATCAGGACTTGTTACTGCAGTAAGTGCAGGAACTTCCACCATCACTTATACGATCAGCAGTGGATGCAGCAGTCCTGTTACTGCTTCAAAAATAATTACCGTTAATCCTAATGCCAATGCGGGTACAGTTAGTGGAACAAGTACTTTGTGTATCAGTGCCGCAACAACTTATACAAGCAATGGTGATGCAGGCGGAACATGGTCTTCCAGTAACACATCTGTTGCAACTGTTGATCCATCATCAGGACTTGTTACTGCAGTAAGTGCAGGAACTTCCACCATCACTTATACGATCAGCAGCGGATGCAGCAGTCCTGTTACTGCTTCTAAAATAATTACCGTTAATCCTAATGCAAATGCGGGTACAGTCAGTGGAACCAGTCCTTTGTGTATCAGTGCTGCAACAACTTATACAAGCAATGGTGATGCAGGCGGAACCTGGTCTTCCAGTAATGCAGCAGTTGCAACTGTTGATCCATCATCAGGACTTGTTACTGCAGTAAGTGCCGGAACTTCCACTATCACTTATACGATCAGCAGCGGATGCAGCAGTCCTGTTACTGCTTCTAAAATAATTACTGTTAATGCAGTCACACTAAATAATATTGCAGGTGACTCAACAATTTGTTTAAGTCAGACTTTACAATTAAGTAATGCAACAACAGGCGGAACATGGACAAGCAACAATACTTCTGTCGCAACAATTAACAACAACGGTTTGGTGAATAGTATTGGAGCGGGTAAAGCTGTCATCAGTTATTCTTTTACAAATTCTTCCGGCTGTGCATCATCAGTCACCAAAACTATTTATATAAATCCTGTACCCGCTGTAGCAGCGATCATCGGGAATACAACAGTTTGTTCGAATGACAAATTGGTACTGAGCAATGCCTCAATCGGTGGTAAATGGAGCAGTAGTGATAATACGATTGCAACTATCGACTCAACCGGATCTGTGAATTTTATTTCTCCGGGAATATTCACTGCATATTATTCTGTATCCAATTCTTTTGGTTGTACAACAACAGTTAATAAAAATATTTTGGTGAATGCAGCTTCAAAATTCTCCATCAATCCAAAGAACGATACTATTTGCACAGGCAACAATATGAATATTACATTAAACAGTTCATTAGCAGGTACAGTTTATAAGTGGTCTTCAACTGTCATCAGTGGAACTGTTTTGAATAATTCTTCGAATAGTATACCTGTCAATATTAATTCCATCAACGATAAGTTGGTCAATACTTCAAATGGTATTTCAGTTGTAAAATATATCATTACTGCCATCAGCCCTAACAGTTGCAGCAGCGTAACTGATTCCGCTTTTGCAACCGTTTATCCTTATGCAACTTTACCGAATGCAGGGCCTGACAGAATAATTTGTGCGCTGGACAGTATTCACTTGAATGGAAATATTATTTCAAATGGCATAGGAACCTGGCAACAAATTGCAGGGCCCAATAATGTTTCGTTCTCAGATATTCATTCAGCAAATGCCATTGTAAAAAACATTACGAACGGGAAATATGTTTTTGTCTGGATGAGTTCTAATAGTATTTGTAATTCTTATGCTGATACAGTAAACATCGTCGTAAATGCGATCTCAGGTTCGCTGTTAACAAATAACGCTGTGAATTGTATTTCTAATCAGGTAAACTTCAAAGCAATTACCAATAACACTGATTCAATACAATGGAATTTTGGTGATGGTAATTCTGCTACAACATCATCCGATAATACAACACATATTTATACAAAAGCAGGTATTTATTTTGCCACTGCCGTTTTAAAAAACAACCTGGGATGCAGTATGCCGATCATACAAAAAGATACAGTTAAAGTTGAACAATTAAAAGCAGATTTTATTATATCATCCGTTTATAATTGCGGAAAAACTACTTATAATTTTAAAGATTCAAGTCAATCCACTTTTGGCATTACATCCTGGAGATGGTTAACAAATGGCACAGATAGCTCACATCAACAAAACATAAGTAAAGACTTTACTGCAGCAGGTAATAACTCAACAAGCTTAATTATCAGGGATAGCATCGGTTGCACCGACAGTGTAAAAGCAGATTATTCTGTTTTGATTTATCAATATCCGGTTGCCAATATTGAAGCCATTGCCGATGCATGCAAACAGGTTTTAATAAATTTCAATTCAACTGTAGTATCAAAGGATTCGATCGCATATCGTTTCTGGAATTTTGGAAACGGAGTCACTTCACAGGATAGTACTGCCAAAATAATTTATTACACAGATGGCAGTTATGAAGTTAAATTAATTGTAGGTACAGTTAACAGATGTTATGATTCAAGTTATCAGCAAATCACGATACATCCCACTCCTTCCTTCACCATCAACGGAACCACCAGTATTTGTCGTGGTGATTCGGTTACATTATCAGTTACAGGAAATAATAATTATATCTGGAAAGATGCGAACAATACTATTATTTGCAATAGCTGTTTTGTAAAAACTGTTACGCCAACAACAAATACTTCCTATCAGGTAATTGGTTACAGTCAGTATGGGTGTTCGGATATTAAAACGACCAATATACAAGTGATACAACCCTTTGTTCTCAAAGCTTCCCCGCCCGACTCTATTTGCATCGGTACAACCATTGCATTATCTGCAAGCGGCGCACAAAACTATCAATGGTATCCACCGGATTACTTAAGCAGCACAACAACCGCATCAACAACCACAAGGCCTCTGCAGGATATCACCTATCATGTGATAGGAAAAGATAACAGCAATTGTTTTACTGATACAGCGGAGATAAAGGTCTCAGTAGGTAAAACAACAGCGATCAATATCGGGTTAGATACAGTTTTACAATCAGGTTCTCTCTATCAGTTCAATCCCCGTTTCAGCGGATCTGATATAAGCAGTTGGACTTGGTCAGGAAGCCCTGATCTTTCCTGTACAAATTGTGAAGCACCAACACTTGTTGTGAAAAAAGACATTTGCATTGTTTGCAATGCATCAAACGTTTATAATTGTATTGCTTCCGATACTGTTTGTCTGAAAGTATTTTGCCCAACATCAAAATTATTTGTACCCAATGCTTTTACTCCGGATGGTGATGGTATCAATGATAAATTAATGGTGCAAGGAACAGGGATTCAAATAATAAAGAGCTTCAGGATCTTTAACAGATGGGGCGAATTGGTTTTCGAAAGAACCAATTTCTCACCGGGAGATCCTTCTTGCGCATGGGATGGGACAGTAAGAGGAAAACCCGCGTCATCGGATGTTTTTGTCTATGTATGCGAAGTATTATGTGACGCAGGTTATCCCGGAATATTCAAAGGAAATGTAGGATTGATAAAATAGAATGAAGAGAGTCTATACGATATTATTTTTTTTCTTGTTGATCTTGCTTGCAGGAAATGCTGTGGCACAGGATCTGACTTATTCGCAATTCTACGAACAACCCTTATTGCGTAACCCGGCACTGGCAGGCGTTTTCACCGGTGATATCCGTATTTCAATGGCATACAGGGATCAATGGGAAAGTGTTACTGTTCCATTCAGGACCAGTTCTTTAAGTGCTGAATATAAATTACCGGCTTCAAAAAATAATGATGTATTTACTTTAGGCACGCAGGTTACAGTGGATGCTGCCGGTGATATTCGTTTAAGAAGAACTCAATTATTGCCGGCGATCTGTTTTCATAAATCGCTGAATACCGAGAAAGATTCTTATTTATCAGTTGCGTTTATTGGCGGGCTTGTAAGCAGTCAGTTCGATCAAACACTTGCCATCTTTGGAGATCAATATCAAAATGGATCTGTTTCACCCAATACATCATCACAACCACTGAAAGCAACCGGCTATTCTTATTTTGATCTATCTACAGGCATCGCATACAGTACCAACTTTGCAGAAACCGGACATATTTATTTTGGAGCCGCTTTATCGCATTTAAATCATCCTGTTATCAAAACAACAACAGGAACATCTTCTTATGTTCTTCCTGAAAAATACACACTCAACTTTGGTATCAATTTACCTTTGACCGAAAGAGCAAAATTGATCGGCTATGCGGATTATTTTGCACAGAATGGTAACAGGCAATTATTGATAGGCGCTTTATATGGCATTGACATTCAGAAATACTTTGACAATAATTCTTATTCCATTTACTTTGGCTCCTTCTTAAGATGGAATGATTCTTTTATTCCAATCCTCAAATTGGATTTTCAGAATTACAGTATCGGAATGAGTTATGATGTAAACATTTCTAAATTAGTTGTAGTGTCCAATTACAGGGGCGGATTTGAATTTACCGCATCCATAAAAGGATTTTTAACGAATAACAGTGAAGCTTTGAAAAAAGTAAAGTGTGTTAACTTCTAATGACAGAGGATTTATTTGTTTTGTTTGATGAATATACTATTAAGCCCTATTTCAACTTAGCCAATGCTTCTGTAATTCTTGCCCAAGCTCTTTTAATATTTTCCTGACTGGCAGCATACGAAAAACGAATACAATTGGGTTCGCCGAATGCATCACCCATCACACTCGATACAAATGCTGTATTCAAAAGATACATACATAAATCATTTGCATTATGGATAGTCGTTGTTCCATCAGATTTTCCAAAATAAGCACTCACATCCGGAAAAACATAAAATGCTCCTTCGGGATTAAAACATTTTAATCCGGGGATTTGTTTCACTAATTCAAGTGTCAAGTTTTTACGAAGTGTAAACTCAGCCGTCATTTCAAGAGAAGGTGTGAGATCGCCTGTCAATGCTGCTATTGCAGCTTTTTGAGTGATGGAGCAGGTAGCACTTGTAAACTGTCCTTGTAATTTATCGGCAGCTTTTACAATATCTAAACTTGCAGCAATATAACCCAAACGCCATCCGGTCATGGCAAATCCTTTACTCAATCCATTAATTAAAATCACTCTGTCTTTTAATTCAGGGAATTGAGCAATGCTTTCATGTTTGCCAACATAATTAATGTATTCATATATTTCATCGCTGATGATATAAATTTCAGGATGTTGTTTGAATACTTCTGCCAATGCAGTTAATTCTTCTTTTGAATAGACCGCACCGGAAGGATTACAGGGAGATGAAAATAAAAACATTTTTGTTTTCGGCGTGATGGCAGCTTTTAATTCTGCAGCAGTAATTTTAAATCCATTCTCTACACTTGTTCTCACACTTACCACTTTACCACCTGCAATTTTTACCAATTCAGAATACGTAACCCAATAAGGCGTTGGAATGATCACTTCTTCATTGGTATCAACGATTGCCAGGATGGCCATCGCTAAACTTTGTTTGGCACCGGTTGATAAAATAATATTTGCAGGTTTATATTCTAAATCATTGTCGCGTTTTAATTTACTGCATACGGCTTCACGCGCATCTAAAAATCCCGATACAGGTGTATAATGGCTCCAATTATCATTAATCGCTTTTATGGCAGCATCTTTAATATGCTGCGGTGTATCAAAATCCGGTTCACCTAAGCTTAAATTAATTACATCAATGCCTTTGGCAGACAATTCACGCCCAAGCTGCGCCATTTTAAGGGTTTCGGGTTCATTAAATCTGTCGAGAAGAGAAGAAAGTTGATTGCTCATTGTTTCATATTTAAAATGCGTGCAAATGTAGCTAAAAAGCAAAAGCGATAATCAGCAAAAAGTAACAATGAATGACTTGTGGAAATAAAACCTAATTGTGTTGCTGCACATCAGTAAACATATACCTATTGGCCGCTGTATCGCTGACGATAGATGCCGGAGTCATCAAAATGAAAGAATACAATTTCTTTGACTGAAGATTGATCCCTGATCTTGAATAAAGGTTTGAAGTTGAATTATAGACTACCACATTATAATCAGGCCTTGTATAAACAGGAAGGAACTGTGTATAAAAATCGTAGGTGGTAAAATCCAGAAAGTGACGGTAAATGAAAGGAGGTACATCACCATAAGTGAAATATCCCAATGAAAATACTTTTACGCTTACATAATCGATGATGGCCTGTGTTCTGAAATCCAATATTCGAATGCCCGCATATCCGGAATCAGGAGCAGTGAGATTATCATTTACAAAAGATACTTTCCAATCATATCCTTGTTTATAAATAAAGCAGGAATATTTCTTGCCTTTCAACAAACTGAAATTGATACTGAGTTGAGTTGTATCACCGCTTGTTAATTTGAATAACTGAATATTGCTGCTGTCTGGCTTTAGTTTTATATAATCCGAAGGATAGTATTGCGCCAAAGAATCCAGGATAACAGTTCCGTTGATCTTAATTCGCAATTTACCCTGATCTACTACATTAAAAAATTTAACCGCCGTGGTGGTATCCGAAGATGAACCCCCGTTTCCGCTTGAAGCAGGATTATCTGCAAACTTGGCACATGACACAAATAAAGTGATCAGAAAGAATAAGAGATATATGCCTTTTTTAAGTTGCATGAACATTTTAGGGTTACAGATAAAAAGATGACATGCTATAAACGATTTTTATCTGAATTTATTACAGTTTATCCATCATTTTTCAAAACCATAATCCCTCTCCACCTTGCAAATCCTTGTTTTGTAATGCGCATACCATTCCTCTCTCCCATTTTGCTGAGCACTAAGATGTTCAGTATTCATTTTCCAGTTTTGAATGGCGTCGAGACTCGACCAATATGAAACAGTAATGCCCAGCTCGTTTCTGGCAGACTCATGACCCAAATAACCGGGTTGTTGTTCAGCCAGCTCAACCATTCGTTGCGCTATCCCGGCATAATTATTATCAACCACTGTTCTTACGGAAGTAAATATCACTGCATAATACGGTGGTGTTGGTGTTTGTGCGATCATATTATTTGCAATTCTTTTTTAGTGAGATCATTTTCTGTATTACCTGTATTCAATGTTGTGGCAGGTTCAAATAACATCATCCAAACCTCTTCATCTGCATCAGGGCAATGTTCTGTTCCTTTGGGAATGATAATAAATTCTCCCGGAAAAATCTCTACGCTCTTTTCACGCAACTGCATTTTCAGTTTTCCTTTCACCACATAAAACAATTCATCCTCTTGCTCATGATGATGCCACACAAAAGGTCCCGCGAATTTTACTAATTTAACCTGTTGCCCATTCAACTCTCCTACGATCTTGGGTGAGAAATGATCATTGAATTTTGAAAATTTTTCAGCCAGGTTCACTTTATCAATCAACATACTTTATGATTTATTTATTGTGATCAATTTTTCATGCAATTCTAATACCTGAGGTATCAATAATTGCTGCTCATCGTTTACCAAAACAAAATCGCAGAGTTTCATTTTTATTTCTTCATCAATTTGTTTGTCTATTCTTGCCAATACATCTTGTCTGGTAACGCCATCTCTATCCATCACTCTTTTGATGCGAATATGTTTGGGCGCATACACACCGATGATGAGATCAACACCTGCTGCAGATGCCGATTCAAACATCAATGCTGCTTCTTTAATTACATAAGCAGTTGTTTGCTGCTGCATCCATTTTTGTGCTGCATCAATTACGGCAGGATGTGTGATGGCATTTAATTTTTCTAATTGAAACGCGTCATTAAACACGATGGATGCTAAATATTTCCTATTGAGTGTATTATTTATGTAAGCTTCTTCTCCAAATTCTTTTTTGATGGACGTTCGCAGTATTTCATCATCTTCCATCAATTGCCTTGTTACCAGATCAGCATTGAACACAGGAATGCCCAATACGCTGAAAATATCAGCCACAGTGCTTTTGCCGCTGCCAATGCCTCCTGTTAATCCTACTCTGAGCATACTAATGATTAAAAACTGAAAAATAAATACCGAACATCATCTCATAAAAAAAGTCCGATTGCTTTACAGCAAATCGGACTAAAGTTATTTTTAGTTTTCAGACTATACAATTTTGTTTTTGAAACTTATTTTGCAGGAGCCACCGGTTTATTGATCGCAGCCGACCAATCCTGACTGATGGCAGATTTTTCGATTTTCAGATAAGATCCGGGATTCACTTCAATTTGCAAAGTGCCGTCTTCATTCACTTTATTCACTGTTGCATGAATGCCCGCAATGGTAACGATCTTATCCCCTTTTTGTAAATTGTCGATGAACTTTTTTTGTTCTTTTGCTTTTTTTGCCTGAGGACGGATCATAAAAAACCAGAACACTAAAATAATAGCGCCCATCATCAATAACTGAACTGTTCCTCCACCCTGTTGTGGGTTTCCACCCATTAATAAAATTGAATGCAACATTTGTTTTTGTTTTTAGTTTTTAATTATTTTTTTTCGGGAATAGGATGCGGTTGAACAATTTTGTCATTACTACCGCCTCCGTTAATGGTACCTTCAAAATACAAATAATGTTCAGTACCGTTCTTTGTATTGGTATTTACGATCAATGTTTTCCTAACATCACCGCTGGTACCCACTTTCTTACTATCAAATGATCCTGTCACCAATCCTTCTCCCCCGGGAGCGATCGGTTCTTTAGTATAATCGGCAATCGTGCAACCGCAACCCGGCCTTACATTGGTAATAATCAAAGGCTTGTCGCCGGTGTTCTTTAAACGAAACTTAATAAGAATGGTTTCTCCCTTATTGATCGTTCCGAACTTTACAATAGAATCGATCCAATGAACAGTAGTATAATTGCTGCTGTCAGCAGCTGCTTTTTGTGCAGCTTCTATTGCCCTTTCGTCCTTATTCTTGCAGGAAAAAAGAGAAACAGCAACCAACATTGAAATGAAACAATATTTCATAGCAGTAATTTTTTTTGCAAATCTAATGAGCCTTTTGTTTAAAATCTATTTTTTGAATTTTCCCTTCTGCCACTAATTCTTTGTGGATATTGTCGAGTATGCCGTTTATGAATTGTCCGCTCTGCTCCGTACTGTAATCCTTTGCCAGATCGATGTATTCATTGATGGTTACTTTTGTCGGGATGGTCTCAAAATACAATAATTCGCAAATGCCCATGTTGATGATGATCATGTCCAGCAATGCAATACGATCTGCATCCCAGTTCTTTAATTTAGGTTTGATCAATTCCAAAGTGTATTCTTTCTTATCGATCACAGTGGTCAATAATGTTTTTGCAAACAACCATTTATCCGGGGAGATGATCTCCTGTAAATTATACGCAGCAGGCTTTTGAAGGAAATTCAATACCAATTGGCTCATCATTTCGCCATCATCATCCCAATTGGAAAATAATTCTTCAATATGCGATTCGAATAATTCGTTCGGCAGCATCAAATTGGTGAAGATAATTTGCAGTATTTCCTTTTCTTTTTTCTTTTCCCGGCTTGCTTCGGTTACATAAGTTTTATATTCTTCTGTTTCAACAAGCGAGTTATATATTTTACGTAAGAGATCGCGATCAATTAATAATTGCGGTTTCTCTGTTTCCAATGCTTTTTTGAAAGAAGGCGATTCAATGATCTCCCATAAAAATTGATTACCTGAAATTTTGGTATTCACATTCAGGTCGTCGTGTGAAGTGATGTTTTTTGAAGCTCTATGAATAGAATCAGTTTCCGCATAGCGGGCAACTTCAGTAAGAAAATAAATTAAATAAACGAATAATGCTTTGCTTTGGTCTATCTGCTTCTGCAATTCACTGACCGGGTTTTTAAATGCCTGCTGATCATGAACCGTTTCGATGATATACAACAGCTGCATTACTTTAACACGGATATTTCTTCTGCTGATCATTAAATAAGAACTTATTTGAGGCAGCAAATGTAACAGATAATAAACTCCAGTCAAAATGAAAATAAGCCGCTCACGCATGAGCAGCTTATTTTAAAAAATTCTTACCTGCATTTAACCTAATATATCCGATTCTAAAGGCGCCAATGCAGCTCCGATTGTTTGAATGTCTGCATCCGCTACGCCATTTGATTTTAAAGATTTAACAAGATCGGCTACCAATGCCTGAAAATGTTTGTCTTTAATTCCCATACCGATATGTGCGGCTTTCATGGATAATCCTGTATATTTTTCAGGGCCTCCAACAGTTTGGCCCACAAGATCAACCAGATTCATTTTTAAATCATCTACTCTTTCTTGTGATTGAACAGTGATAGCAAAAAACTTATTGATCACTGTATCGCCAACAACATTACCGATAAAATCGTTGATCACTTTTGTAATGCCGGCATTAGCGCCTAATCTTACATACAAAGCACTGGTAGCAGGTTGTGCAGTGGTGGTTCCGTCATCTTTTTTGCAGGATGAAAATGTGACTGCAATTACTGTTGCCAGAGATAATAAACCGATTGTGATTTTTTTCATGGTATTTGTTTTTATTAATGAATGAATATTGATTCGATAAGAGTTTATTTGCGGATAGATAATGAATACTTTACCTTCTTGAATGCCAACAGATTTACAGGGCATTCTTTTAAGCCAGACGCCATGATCCTTTCCTTGATATTTGCATCATATAAATTTGTATAGTCGATCATTTCTTTTCTGTCTGTTTTTCTCGGATCGTAGGTAACACAAAGTGTTTGGCTGCTCATAGTGATAACAGTAGAGTAAACAGCAGCATTTTTAAAAAAGTGCGTTTTTAAAGCAAGTGAATCGCCGGAATTATATGACGTGGGGAAATTAAATACAACAATTTTTGTTGGGTTCTCAAGGTAAATGCGCTCACCGGGAGAAGGGGGATTGATATTCGCATAAATAAAAAAGAAAATAAAAAGGACCAATAATGTTCCGGTTATCACTTTTGCAGTTCTTTTCAGCAGTTTCATAGAATCAGATTTGAATCATATACGATAAAAGATCCGTTTCAGTTTTTGGGTTCATAAAATTTCAATGAAATTTTGGCATCGCGTATCGGAAACTTGCTGCATCTTTGCCGCCGCTTATGACAGGCTTGCCAAAAGACCAAATGATTTGGGATTTATCCTGAAAATTTGGCTTAAGAAAGTCTATCGGCACGATAATAGCCAAATGGCTATCAATAATTAATTTATTTCAAAAACTAAAATCAAATCAATATGGCTACAAAGAAGCTGAATGTTACTCCGCTCCACGACAGAGTGATTGTAAAACCAGCAGCTGCCGAAGAAAAATCTGCCGGCGGCATCATCATCCCTGATACTGCAAAAGAAAAACCTCAACGTGGCATAGTAGTGGCTGCCGGAACAGGTAAAAAAGATGAGCCTGTTACTGTAAAAGTTGGCGATACTGTATTATACGGTAAATATGCAGGTACTGAAATCCAGATCGAAGGTCAAGACCTTTTGATTATGAGAGAAAGCGATATTCTCGCAATTGTTTAATTGCGGAATAGCGATGATCAGTACAAGTGTGCGACGCAACAAAAGCTACATAATAATTTCTGCTGTTGGTCACACCATAATTATTAATTACTAATTATTAATTCTTAATTGAATAAAAATGGCAAAACAAATTTTCTTCGATATCGAAGCAAGAAATAGAATGAAAAAAGGCGTTGACACTTTAGCCAATGCTGTAAAAGTTACATTAGGACCAAAAGGTCGTAATGTGGTGATCGAGAAAAAATTCGGTGCACCACAGGTAACAAAAGATGGTGTTACTGTTGCAAAAGAAATTGAATTAGATGACCCTATTGAAAATATGGGCGCTCAAATGGTGAAAGAAGTAGCATCTAAAACTGCTGATATTGCAGGTGATGGTACTACTACTGCAACCATTCTGGCTCAAAGCATTGTGAGTGAAGGTTTGAAAATGGTGGCTGCGGGTGCCAATCCGATGGATCTGAAACGCGGTATTGATAAAGCAGTAAGCATTGTGATCGAAAGTTTGAAAGCACAATCACAGGCTGTAGGGAATGACAGCAAAAAAATTCAGCAAGTGGCTACTATCTCTGCCAACAATGATGAAACCATCGGCAAATTAATTGCTGAAGCTTTTATTAAAGTGGGTAAAGAAGGTGTGATCACTGTTGAAGAAGCAAAAGGGACCGATACTACTGTTGATATTGTAGAAGGTATGCAATTCGATCGCGGATACATCTCTCCTTACTTTGTAACCAACAGCGAAAAAATGCAGGCTGAATTGCAGAACCCTTACATATTAATATATGATAAGAAGATCTCTGCAATGAAAGACATCCTCAGCATTTTGGAAAAAGTTGCGCAAAGCGGTCGTCCTTTATTGATCATTGCTGAAGACTTAGAAGGTGAAGCATTAGCAACATTGGTTGTAAACAAATTACGCGGTACTATTAAGGTAGCTGCCGTTAAAGCTCCTGGCTTTGGTGACAGAAGAAAAGAAATGCTGACTGATATTGCTGTATTAACTGCAGGAACTGTGATCAGTGAAGAATTAGGCCATAAATTAGAAGCTGCTGATCTGACTTTCTTAGGTCAGGCTGCGAGTGTTACCATTGATAAAGACAATACAACAGTTGTTGGCGGTAAAGGAAAGAAGGTAGATATCACTGCACGAGTGAATCAGATCAAAGCACAGGTAGAAAATACCACTTCTGATTATGATAAAGAAAAATTACAAGAACGTTTGGCTAAGTTAGCCGGTGGTGTTGCCGTTTTATATGTTGGTGCTGCTACTGAAGTTGAAATGAAAGAAAAGAAAGACAGAGTAGACGATGCATTACATGCAACACGCGCTGCTGTTGAAGAAGGAATCGTTCCGGGTGGCGGCGTTGCTTATATCCGTGCTATCGAAGCTTTGGAACCAAAAGTAAAAGGTCAGATCGCTGATGAGCAAACAGGTATGGCCATTGTTCGCCGTGCTTTGGAAGAACCAATTCGTATCTTGACTGCAAATGCAGGTATCGATGGTTCTATTGTTGTTCAGAAGATCAAAGAAGGTAAAGGTGATTTTGGTTTCAATGCAAGAACTGAAGTATATGAAAACTTATTTAAGGCTGGTGTAATCGATCCAACTAAAGTAAGTCGTGTAGCTTTGGAAAATGCAGCTTCTATTGCCGGTATGTTATTAACTACCGAAGCAGTAATTGCTGACAAACCAAAACCTGAATCAGCTCCAATGGGCGGTGGCGCTCATGATATGGGTGGCATGGGTGGATATTAATTAAAATTGAATCGATATAAAAAATCCCTTCTGAAAATTAATTCAGAAGGGATTTTTATTTACACAATTGATTTTATTTGAATTAACCTTTCAATAATTTACTAAAGCCATCCGCAAATAAACTTAAAGCATAGCCATAACTCAGCATTACACTGATGCCTAATAAGTCAATATCATTAAACATGAATACCTGCAAAGCTAATAGAGCATCGGAGATAACGAATAATGCGGCACCGGGAATAAAATACATCATAGCACTTGTTTTCCTTGGACTACTGCTCAATAAATTGGTTACCATAATTACCATTCCGCTAATTACAATCATATAAATAATAACGGGTATTTTGAAATCGCCCAATCCCGGAGTGATGAATTTGTAGAGTTCATAACAGAGAAATAACAGTATCAATGCGGTGATGAATGCTTCCTGCGATTTAAAAATTCGAAGCTTATGGATCCTGTAAAAAGTGAATCCGAATAAGATGTGCGCCATCATGAATGCGATCATACCTAATAAAAAGAAGGTATTGCCTTTATTCAGTAAAAGAATATCTCCTATCCATGCACATATAAATGCCAAAAAAATAAATGTCTTAGTGTTTTTATAATAATTTTTTCTTGCATTGAGGAAAATATAAAATAATAAGATGGGTATCAATGCTGTTTTAGTAACTATTCTGTATATATCCTGTCCGGTATAAATAAAATAACAATCAACCAATAAAACAAACCAAAAAATAAGTAACCCTCGCTTTTTGAGCAACTGCATAAGTAGTATTTATGTTTATTCAAAAAAATACACAACGAAAATAAGGTGTTTAGCTATTTATATAGAAAAAAAATATTTCATTTTAGCCAATTAATTTTAAAATGTGCAAACCTATCTTTGCGGCATGTTGACAGAACAAGAAGAAACATTCATTCTTTTTTGGGCAGAGAAAAGAATACAGCAGAAAAAAAATTTCAAACAATTTCTGAAAGGGCTTTCTTCGGGTCTGTCCATTGGGATCGGCATAATATTGTTATTGGTTACCGGATGGTATCAGAGAGCCAACATGGAGGCCAATAGCAAACTAAGTCCGATTATCCTGTTTCTTACGATCGCGATCCTATCCGTTTTCATGGGCTTCATTTATCAGAATTATCGCTGGGAAATGAACGAGCAGCAATACCTCGAATTATTGAGCAAAAAGAAAAAAGCGGAAAGGCAAAAGCCAGAAGATTGATCACTGTCCCGTATTTATGTAAAAAGCACTAATATCAAGCAGTTTTCTGCAAAATATCATTACCATTCCCCTATCTTTGCCCACTCTAAAAATTTTATAAACACCTACTAGTATGCAACTGAAAGGTTTAGTGCGATTTTTTGCGATTGCTCTCATTTTAATTTGTATTTATCAATTGTCATTTACCTGGTTGGTTCGTAACCATGAAAGCGATATGGAAGCCAAAGCCGATAAAATGGTGAAAGCTAACTATCCTTCTGCCGAACAAAAGTATCCGAACAGTGCAGAGTTGAAAGCCTTGTATACAGATACATTGAAACAGGCTAAAGACGCCATTCTGAAACGTTTGCTCGACAGTACGAAAGATTCCAAGATCGGCCCTTTTGGACTGACCACTTATGCTAACGCAAAAGACAAAGAGTTGATGTTGGGATTGGATCTGCAAGGCGGTATGAGTGTTACCATGGAAGTGGGTATTGACGGACTCATTAAGTCGTTGGCTGATTTCACAAAAGACAAACAATTCAATCAGGCATTGGATGCTGCGATTGTAAAAAAAGCAAATACCGGAGCTGATTTAATCACTTTATTTGTTGATGAGTATAAAAACATAAATCCTTCCGGAAATTTAGCTCCATTCTTTGCAACAAGAAGCAATGGTAAAATTAAATTCACGTCAAGTGGTGATGAAGTAATCAGTTATCTGAAACTTCAGTCAACTGCCGCATTCAATAATACTTTGCGTGTTTTAAGGACACGTATTGACGGTTTCGGTTTATCTTCTCCCAATATCAATCCTGATCCTTCGAAAGGCATCATCAATATTGAATTGGCGGGTGTTACCGATCCTGAAAGAGTACGTAATAATTTACAATCTACTGCCAACCTTCAATTCTTTGAAGTATATACAGGCGAAAGCCAGGAATTGATCAATGGTTTAGTGAATGCCGATAAAGCATTGCAGGATTATCTGAACGGAACAAAAGCAGTAGATTCCTCTGTAAAAAAAGCTGTTGATACTGCTAAAGCTGTTGCAAAGACTGATACAACTAAAACAGCAACGCTGTCTCAGTTAACAACTGCAGGTAATAAAAAAACTGTTACTGATACCAATCAGATCAAGTCAAACGAAAACCCTTTACGCAAATTATTATTGCCGGGTTCTCAACCTTACCGCAGCAGCACAGGTAAAGTAATTTATCCGGGTGCTATTGCAACCATTCAAACAAAAGATACAGGCTTATTCAACAGTTATCTGAGAATGGATATTGTAAAGAATAAGTTCCCTTCTACTTTGCAATTCATGTTCGGTAAAACAGAAAGCGAAGACCCTAAAGCAAAGAACTTTCTGACTTTATATGCGATCAAAACATTAGACAATGGTCAGGCTGAATTGGAAGGCGATCAGGTAGCTGATGCCAAACAGGATTTTGATGAACGCGGACGTATCGCTATCAAAATGAACATGAAACCTATCGGTACAAATATTTGGGCAAAAATGACAGCCAGAAATATTGATAAGCCGATTGCTATTGTTCTGGATAATATCGTTTACTCAGCTCCTAATGTAAATGATGCTATCACAACAGGTAATTCACAGATCAGCGGTAATTATACTTTGAAGGAAGCGCAAGACCTTTCTGAGATATTGGAAAGCGGCCAGTTAACTGCACCTGCAAGAATTGTGCAGAGTCAGGTAGTTGGACCAACTTTAGGTAAAGCTGCCATTAAAGGTGGTTCCTTATCATTCCTGATCTCATTCATAGTGATCTTCGTATTGATGCTGTTGTATTATAACACAGGTGGTTGGGTTGCCAATACAGCATTGATCTTAAACTTATTATTTACCATCGGTATATTAAGCGCCTTGGGCTTCACTTTAACTGCAGCTGGTATAGCAGGTTTGGTATTGACCATTGGTATGGCTGTTGATACCAACGTTATCATCTTTGAAAGGATCAAAGAAGAATTAACGAAAGGGAAAAGTTATCAGCAGGCAGTGAATGATGGTTACAAACGTTCATTGGCACCGGTATTGGATGCACACGTTACCACTTTCTTAACTGCAGCCATCTTATTCTATTTTGGATTAGGACCTGTATTAGGATTCGCAACAACACAGATGATCGGTATCGTATTATCATTGTTCTGCGGTATCCTTGTATCAAGATTGGTAACAGATTTTTACACCACTAAAAATCGTCACTTCCAGTATTTTACCGGTGTTTCCAAGAAAATTTTCAAACATGCCTCTTTCAAGTTCATCGAATACAGAAAGATCGCTTACGGTATTTCTGTGATTGTATTGATCTTAGGTGTAGGTTCATTCTTCCATGGTTTTGACCAGGGCGTTGAGTTTGCCGGCGGTCGCAGTTACACGATCAAATTTGATAAACCTGTTTCTCCAGATGCTATCAGAGATGACCTGAAGAAAACATTGGGTAATGAATCACCTGAAATAAAATCTATCGGCACCAATAACCAATTGGCGATTACAACAGCTTATCTGATCAAAGACAATAAAGCAAATGTTGATTCTATTGTTGAGAAAGCCTTGTACGACGGATTACAAAAACATTTGCCTGAAGGAACTACTTACAGCGATTTCAATAAAAATTATAAAGTAAGTTATCAAACAGTATTGCCTTCTATTTCTGAAGATCTGAAATTAGGTGCGGAAAAAGCGACTGTATTTGCATTGATAGCGATTTGTTTGTACATCTTTATCCGTTTCCGTGACTGGAGATATTCTGTAGGAACCATCGTTTCATTATTGCACGATGTATTTGTTACATTAGCAGTATTCTCTTTCTTAAGATCATTTGTACCATTCCCTTTAGAGATCGGTCAGCATTTCATTGCTGCGATATTAACCGTTATCGGTTTCTCGATGAATGATACTGTAATTGTGTTCGACAGGATCCGTGAATACAGCGGCACCATGAAAGGATCTGAAAAAGGTACCATCATCAATAAAGCAGTAAATGATACATTAAGCCGTACGATCATGACGTCTTTAACCGTGTTCTTAACTTTATTGATCCTCTTCATCTTTGGTGGTGAAGTAACGAGAGGATTTGCTTTTGCCATGCTGATCGGTGTGATCACAGGTACTTACTCTTCTATTTTTGTGGCAGCACCTATCTTGGTTGATTTTGGCAGAAACAGACCATTGGGAAGCAATAATCAGGAAAAGAAAAAATAAAGTTTAAGTCATTCAACATATCAAATAAAAAAGCTCCGGTAGAATCGGAGCTTTTTTATTTTAAAGGAGGGATTGATTGATGAGCACAACTAATTCATTCTTTTCTCTACATATTTTATTAATGAACCCACCGTATACAATTTCTCTGCATCTTCATCAGGGATATTGATATTGAACTCTTTTTCTACTGCCATGATCATTTCGTAGATATCTAATGAGTCTACTGCCAGATCGTTCGAGAAAGATGCCTCATAATAGATCTTATCATGTTCTACTGCAAATTTATTACTGATGATTTCAATGATTCTTATATCAATGTCAGGATTTATAACAAGGGTCTTTTCAATGTATAAATTTTCGGTAGTAGATAATGCAGCTGCTTGATTCATGATTTTTTATTTTAACAAGATTCATCTGAATTTTATGAAACGTAAGATTTACTGTATTAAGAATGTATACATTCTTAATACAGGTAGTACAAATTATATACCATGCACTAAAAAACACATTCAGATAATACTAATATAAAAGCAGGGAAAGGATTTCAGAGTATTTTCAACATTACGGCTCTCTTTTTTGAAGCATTTTATTTACGATCAAAATGATAATTTATCGCAAAATGAAAATAAGATGAGCAATTAAACCAGTTTGTGACATAAGTAATCAAATTTTTCAAATAAATAATAATCTACCCTTTACATGCAAAGCTGACAACGAATTGTTTTAATGGAATATGCCGTATACGCTAATTTCTCTTCTCGTAGATTCAAAACTTTCTCATTTTAAGCTACTTTCTGATAATAAGTTTTCTAAATCTCGAAATGATATTTCAAATTGATAATAAATTATCAATTTGAAATGATTTTATTTATTTGATAGATAGCTCGATTTATCAAACGATTTCCGCTCCATTCCTTTCTGGTATTATCTTATACAATTAAATTAATATTTATTTTTTGCCAATTGGCACATTTTTAGAATAAAGTATCGCACATATCTGATCGATCATTGAATATGTTCATCTACAATCTTAACCTATAGATGATTAACGCCTTGTTATGCAGTATGGAAAAATGGATCATGGAAATTAAACCCTATAAACCAAAAGATTAAGGTATGAGAAACACTATTTTAAAAATTTCATCTGCATTATTTATTTGTGTTACTATTTGTTGCAATTTATTTGCTCAGAAATCAGATCTGGTTATTGCTAACGACAATCTAAGTAAAGTAACAAAAACGACTGATAATGTAGTTACAGTTATTGACGACAATGCCCCTCTACAAACTTCTGCAGGTATTTCAACTGAGGAAACAAAATTCAAATTGAAAGATTTCGATGCCGCTCAAAGCAATCAGAAATTATTAACTAAAACAAGAAAAGTTGGTAAGAATATGTTCATGGCTGATTCTACGCCAAAAGCGACCGACCCTTTTGCATTTGGTGACTTCTCCTGGCTGAATGGGAACAGTCGTAAAACAAGCCCACCATTGATTGATTCGAAATATTTTACAAGTGATATCACACTTGATTTGAATGCAACCCATTCATTCAATAATCCAATTGATAATACCGTAGTGGGTTCAACCGCTTTGGCAAGAAATAATGAATTGCAACTCTCCTATCTGGGATTTGGTGGTGATATACATGTAGATCATATTCGCGGCAGGATCATGATGCAGTTTGGTACACGTTCTACAGTTGTTCCGCGTAATGATGGTAGTTCTTACAAAGGTCAATATGATCTTCAAACCATTTACCGTAATATCAGTGAGGCTTATGCAGGATACCATTGGGACAAATGGCATGGGATCAATTTAGATGCCGGTATTTTCATGTCTTATATTGGCCTGTTCTCTTATAATAATTTTGAGAATTGGGGATACCAGCCTTCTTATACTTCAGATAATACACCTTGGTTTTTTAATGGTTTAAGATTACAAACCTTCCCGACTGATAAATTAAAAGTTGAGTTCTGGCTGATTAATGGATGGCAGAGTTATGGTATGTTCAATCATTCCCCGGGTGTTGGTGCCTCTGTTTATTACAGACCAAAAGAAACAGTGGATTATGTATTCAATAACTATTATGGAAAAGATGATCAGGGAGCTCCTAATAGATATCGTTTTCATAGTGATAATAGCTATCAGCTTCGTTATATCAATAAACCTAAAGGAAAATTTATTACAAAAGCTGCATTTAGTTTAACAGCAGACTTTGGTTTTGAGAATGGTGATGGCGTAAGTGCTTTCGGAAAGAAAGCCGGAACAACGGCACAAAATTTTATCAGTGGAATGTTCTATAACAGATTTTGGTTTGGAGATAAATTCGCATGGAATTTTGGTGGTGGATATATGCATAATCCCGGTCAATATTTAGTACTTGCACCAACCGGTTATGCCGACACTTTATTTCAGCAACAAACAGGCCCCGGATCTACTTTCAATGCATTGGATTTCTCTACAACCTTTGATTTCTTGATCAGCCAAAACCTGACATTAAAGTTTGAATATGTGTATCGCAATGTGGTCAATATTGGTGCAGCACCCGGCAGTACACAATTAAATGGATATTTTGCCGGAGCAGGCGGAGTTACTTCTCCTACCGGCTTTACAAATACAGGGGCTTATACCTATACTTCCAGTGGTGCCTCTATTGCACCTCCTTTAAATAGTTGGGGCGGATGGCAACCAGATATGGTTAAATCAGAGCAAAGAGTTATTGTGGCTTTGATTGCCAGGTTCTGATGAACTATTTGATGTAATAATCTTTTCAAAATCATATTCACTGGTGTGCCATGTGAATAAAATTAAAGGAAAAATTAAAATTCATCTTTCACCTATAAAAAATTTATCATGAAAAAAATCAATCTTTTAAGTACTACTTTGTTTTTTATATTTTGTTCTGCCTTTACAGAAATACAAACGAAACCTGCCACCGGCAAAGGATTGTATTTAACGATAGATGACTTTAAAAATCATCATTTAAGCTATGAAACAAACGACAAAATAATTTTGAATGAACTTTTTGCTACCTCATACTTAAAAGTTGTTGTGAACGGTGAGACAAAAACATTTTCAAAAAAACAAGTATTTGGTTATCGCGATAGTAATAATGAAGATTATCGCTTCTTTAAAAACGAATTGTACAATATTATTCTGTCAGAACCCTTCTTTGTATATAAACATGATGCCACAACAACTGCAGATGCTAATAAAGGAAACGTTAGAAAAACATTTTATTATTTCAGTTTAAATGGAAGTGATGAATTGATTCCATTAACAATTGCCAATTTAAAGAAAAGCTTCCCGGAGAATTTAAAATTTCATGATCTGCTGGATGGCATCAGAAATGAGAGTGATCTGGTGAGTTATGATGATTACAGAAAAGAATTAAAAGTTGCCTACTTATATAAAAAATCATTACAATAAATTAGTTCTATGTCAATCGGACAAATATTAATTATTGATGACGAGAACAGGTTACGTACACTTTTAAAAAGAATTATTTCTTTAGAAGGCTATACTGTATTTGAAGCAGCAGATCTAAGATCTGCTAACAGGGTAATGCAGCGCGAACAAATTGATGTGATCCTTTGTGATGTGCATTTACCCGATGGCAGTGGGGTTGAATTTGTTAAACGTTCCAAATCAGAATTTCCTCATATTGAATTAATCGTTATTACTGCCTATGGAAATATATCGGAAGGCATTCAGGCTATGAAGAACGGCGCTTTTGACTATATTACTAAAGGAGATGATAATGATAAGATCATTCCTTTGATCAATAAAGCAAATGAAAAAGTAAATCTGCAAAAGAGATTAACTAAGCTTGAAAATGAAGTTAAAGTCGTTTTTGGATTTGACAATATCATTGGAAAATCGCCCTTAATTCAGGAAACGATTGCTTTAGCAAAAAAAATATCAGCCACAAATGTTTCCATATTGATATTGGGAGAAACAGGTACTGGTAAGGAATTGTTTGCAAGGGCGATCCATACTGCAAGCACAAGGTCGAATAAGCCTTTTGTGGCCATTAACTGCAGTGCATTTTCAAAAGAATTGTTGGAAAGTGAATTATTCGGGTATAAAGCCGGAGCATTTACAGGTGCAGTAAGAGATAAAGTTGGATTACTGGATGAAGCCAATGGTGGTACTTTATTTTTAGATGAGATTGGCGAACTCGATTTTGATATTCAGGCAAAATTATTGCGTGTACTTGAAGTAAATGAGTTTATAAAATTAGGTGATACTAAATTTTCAAGTGTTGATATCCGTCTCATTTGTGCTACCAACAAAAATCTTTATGAAGAAGTGCAAAAAGGCACTTTTAGAGAAGACCTTTTTTACAGGATCAATGTTTTCACACTTCGTCTTCCTTCATTATTAGAACGCAGAAATGATATTCCTTTATTGGCAAAATATTATATTGATATCTATGCCAAAAAGTTGAATAAGAATGTAAAAGAGATGAATCTGGAATTGATCGAAAAATTAAAGCAACATAGTTGGCCCGGTAACATTCGTGAATTGAAAAATGTTATTGAAAGAGCTGTTATCATGTCTGAAGATTCCATATTAACTACCGAACATCTTCCTTTAGATATTGATATTAACAGAACCAAAACAAATTCGCGGGTTAATTCAATTATGGATCTGGAAAGTGTTGAAAAAAATCATATTGCACACATTCTCGGTTTCACAAAAGGTAATAAGGTTGAAGCAGCCAGATTATTAAAAATAGGAATTGCAACGCTATATAGAAAGATTGAGCATTACAGATTAAATCTAAATTCAGATAATGAACTAAAAAATATTCATACATGAGGTAATCCTGCCTGGAGTGTGATTTAAGGTTAAAAAGGTCTCTCTATTCTTGGAGAGATCATCTTTAAATTTTAAAATGATGTTTGGTATAGGATATTCTTTACATAATATTAACAAACAATTTAGTGTTATTTATTTATTTTGTATCAGTGAAATTTTTGTACAAAAAAATATCAATTCAATTACTGGTTGCAATCATTGCAATACAAGTAATCAATCTAAGTATTGATGCCGTTGAGTTTCAGCCGATGTCTAACACCGTTGTAATAGAAGATTTTAACTACTTTAATTCCATCACAGAATATGTTGCCGAAATTGTTATGGGAAATAAAGATGCCTTTCCAGAGTTTCAAAAAGAATCTTCTTCGTCAAAATCTCAAATTGTAAAACATTTATCCCTCAAACTTTTTCAACAAGATAATTTCGTTTGCAAAACAACCTATGATGTTGAAAATACTTCATTCATCGTTCCTTTAACTGAAGATTATAAATTTCGTTTCTTCAAAGAGATCAACCCTCCTCCTCCCAAAGCATAATTTTAATTTTTAGGCTGCATCATTGCAACCGCTTCTTCACGCTGAATAATCGATGTATTATCAGCCACCCCTTTTTATACATACTTTAAACATAATAACATGCGTGTAAGCAATTACTTAGTAATTGTGCTTATATGTGTTGTTATCACAAACAATAGGGCAAGTGCTCAGAAAGAAAAATTGTTTGCGGATAGCATCACTATAAGCATAGACAGTGCCGAACATATTTTTCTGAACAATAACCTTCTCGTCTTAGCACAGAAATATAATGTGGACGCACAAAAAGCATTGATCATTCAGGCAAAACTGTTACCGAATCCTAATTTTTCTTATTCCAGAGGTCCACTAATTCCTATTCATGATGATCAATCCAATTTTCCTTATTCTGACTTTTTTTATAATAACGAAAGTCAGGTAAATGTTTCTCAGTTGATTTTATTGGCCGGAAAAAGAAACAAGCAAATAAAGCTTGCTGAAGCAAATGCTCAATTGGCTGAGTTTCAGTTGTTCGATCTGATCAGAACATTGAAATACACTTTACGAAGTGATTTCTTTAATATTTATTACTTGCAGCAATCAGCAAAAGTGTATGATAAAGAAATACAATCACTGCAAAAAGTTGTTGCAGCATTCAATCAACAACAAGGCAAAGGATATATTGCCGAGAAAGAAGTTATTCGAATAAAGGCACAGCTCTATAGTTTGCAAAGCGAGTACAATGATCTAATCAATCAAATAAATGATACAGAAAGTGAACTGCGTTTAGTGTTGCAAATAAAAAATGTGTATCTCATTCCGGTAACAGCTACTGATAAAATTGATGCATTAAGTCCGAAACAATATCCTTTAACTACATTAGTTGATACAGCTTATAAAAACAGGACTGATCTTCAAATTGCAAAAGCAAATACAAACATCAGCAAGCTTACTTACAATTTACAAAAAGCAATTGCAACACCTGATTTAACAACTTCTATAGCGTGGGATAAGCAAGGAAGCTATGCACGAAACCTATTCTCAGCAGGCATTGCGATCGATTTGCCTGTTTTCAACAGAAATCAGGGTAATATAAAATCGGCAAAATTTATGATCGATTACAATGTTGCTTCTCAAAAAAGTACGGAAGCAACAGTGGAAGAACAGATCGCAAGAGCATTGCAAAAAGCATATGATAATAATAAGCTTTATCAAAATATCGATGCAAAGTTCACAAAAGATTTCGACAGATTATTGAATGAAGTCTTCATTAATTATGAAAAAAGAAATATTGGCTTGTTAGACTTTCTTGATTTCTACGATTCATATAAACAAAATACACTTCAAATCAATTCCATTCAATACAACAGAGTACAATCTTTTGAAGATATCAATTTTTATACAGGCACAAATTTCTTTAACTAATAATACATTTTATTATGAAAAAAAATACAATAATATTTTGCTTTGCGATAATAGTTTTTGTTTTTCCTTTTACTTCCTGCAAATCAGATAAAACAAATCCTGATGAAGAAGGACAGGGTTATATTATTCCAGATTCATTACTCAAAACTTTATCTATCACTACTGTTGAAACAAGGCAATTAGAAAATTCTATTACGCTTGTAGGAATGGTCGATTTTAATCAGGATAAACAAGTGAATATTTTCCCTTTGGTGAGTGGAAACATTCAGGATGTAAAAGTTCAATTAGGCGATTATGTAACAGAAGGTGAAATTTTGGGTCGCGTAAAAAGCAGTGAGATGGCTGGTTACAGCAACAACTTGGTAATTGCAGAAACAAATCTTACCGCAACAAAAAAACAATTGGAAGCCACAAAAGATTTATTCAGCAGTGGACTGGCATCGCAATTGGATGTAACAAATGCACAAGTAAATTATGACCAGGCTGTAGCTCAATTAGAAATGGTTAAAAGAGTATTGAAAATAAATGGAAATAATACGCAAGGTGAATATATTATTAAAGCACCCATCAGTGGTTTTATTGTTCAAAAAAATGTAACAAACAGCACTGCAATTCGAGCAGATAATGGCAACAACCTCTTTACTATTTCAGATTTAAAAGAAGTATGGATCCAAGCAAATTTATACGAGGCGAATATTCCAAAAGTACATGTGGGTGATAGTGTACAAGTAACTACGTTATCATATCCCAATAGAATTTTTAAAGGTAAAGTTGACAAGATTTTAAATGTTTTAGACCCTGTATCTAAAGTTGCAAAAGTAAGAATTGTATTACCCAATCTTGATTATGCACTAAAACCACAAATGTTTGCAAATGCAAAAGTAGATAACAAAGACAATGCAAAAGCTCTTTGCATTCCAAAGTCTGCTTTGATTTTTGTTGACAGTAAATATTATGTTTTGGTGTATGAAGGAAAAGGTAAAGCAAACATTACTCCTGTAGAAAAGCTAAGTGATTTAGAGGATAGAGTGTATTTGGCATCAGGAGTAAAAGCAGGCGATAAACTTATTGCTTCAAATGCATTGCAAATTTATGATCAATTGAACAATTAATTTCTTATCACACTTTAATCTAATCAAATGACAAAGTTCCTTCAACAAATAATAGGCTTCTCACTAAAGAAAAAATATTTCATTTTATTTTTAGCAAGCTTGCTAATTATAAGTGGGATTATCACTTTCATAGATATGCCTATTGAAGCATTTCCGGATGTTACCAATACCGAGATTGATATTATTACACAATGGACCGGCCGCAGTGCTGAGGAAGTAGAAAAATTCATTACCATTCCGATTGAGATTGCAATGAATCCTGTTCAACAAAAAATCAGTTTGCGCTCCACTTCCATATTCGGTCTTTCTTATGTAAAATTAATTTTTGATGATGATGTAAAAGATCCGCAAGCAAGACAGCAAGTAATGAATCTTTTACAAAATGCGACATTGCCACCAAATGTTCAACCCGCTGTGCAACCTCCTACCGGTCCAACTGGTGAAATATTCCGTTACACCATTAAAAGCAAATTCAGAGATGTTCGAGAATTAAAGACCATGCAGGATTGGGTGATCGATCGCCAATTAAGAAGTGTGCAGGGAGTTGGCGACATCAACAGTTTCGGCGGCAAAACAAAAACTTATGAAATAAAAGTAGATCCCGGAAAGCTTACCAATCTTGGATTAACACCATTAGATGTTTTTACTGCTATTCAAAATACCAATATCAATGTAGGTGGAGATATGATCATCCAAAATAATCAAGCGTATGCAGTAAGAGGAATTGGTTTATTGAATGATATAGAAGAGATCAAAAACATCGTCATACAAAATAATAATGGCGTTCCACTTTTGGTGAAAGATATTGCCACCGTTGAAATTTCTAATGTTCCACGATTGGGTTGGGTTGGAAGAAGTGATGCAAAAAAAGATAGTTTGGGCAAAAGAACTGTGACTGATGATCCTGATGTTGTAGAAGCCATCATCGTTATGCGTAAGGGATTAAACCCAACGGAAGTAGTAAAAGGCATCGAAGAAAAAGTAAAATACTTAAATGAAAATGTATTGCCTTCCGATACTAAAATCATTCCTTATTATGATCGTTCAGATCTCATAGAATATGCAACTCACACAGTATTGCACAATTTAATTGAAGGAATTTTATTGGTGATAGTTTTAATATCACTTTTCCTTTTCGATTGGCGAGCTACAGCAGTTGTTGCAGTCATCATTCCTATCTCTTTATTATTCGCATTCATCTGTTTGCATTTAATGGGAATGAGTGCCAACTTACTTTCATTAGGTGCAGTTGATTTTGGAATAATACTCGACGGAACAATCGTGATGGTGGAAGGCATTTTTGTAATACTCGATCACAAAGCAAAAGAAGTGGGGATGGAAAAGTTTAATAAACTAAGCAAACTTGGACTTCTAAAAAAGAGTGCGGCACAAATTGGCAAACGCCCTTTCTATTTAAACATTATTATCATAACTGCGCTGCTTCCCATTTTTGCTTTTCAAAAGGTGGAAGGGAAAATGTTTTCTCCGTTGGCTTATACGTTAAGTTTTGCACTGTTGGGTTCATTGATTACAACGCTGACATTAGTTCCTGTTTTGATCAGTATTCTATTAAATAAAAATGTAAGAGAAAAACATAATCCATTGGTCCATTTTCTTACACAATTTTTTTTAGGCGGTTTTGTAAATGCTTATAAAAGAAAAAAAATTGTCATTCCAATCGCTATTGCAATCATGTTAGCAGGCCTATTTTCTTTTAAATATTTAGGCTCTGAATTTTTGCCTCAATTAAATGAAGGCAGTATCTGGTTGAGGATACAATGCAATTACAGTACCTCATTAAATAGGTCTGTGGAAATAGCCAGACAAGCACGTGATTTAATCATGACATTTCCTCAAGTGCAATATTGCGTTTCACAAACAGGCAGGCCCGATGATGGAACTGATGTAACCGGCTTTTATAATAATGAATTTGATGTATTAATGTACCCCGAAGCTGAATGGGAACCGCATATTTCAAAAGAGGAATTGATAGATCAGATGAATCAGAAATTGTCTGTGGTACCGGGTGTTAACTTAAATTTTTCTCAACCTATTATGGATAATGTAGAAGAAGCAGTATCAGGTGTTAAAGGAAGTATTTGCTTAAAAATATATGGCGATTCTTTAAATTATATGGAAGGTAAATTAAATGAATGCTATAATATTTTAAAAAATGTTAGAGGTATTGAAGATTTAGGAATCATGCACAATATTGGTTTGCCCGAATTAGATATTAATCTCGATCAGCATAAAATGGCTTTATATGGTGTAGCTTCTGCACAAGCAAATGCCGTAATCAGTATGGCATTAAGCGGGCTGGGCCCCGGAGGTGTCCCTGCAAGCAGTTTATATGAAGGCATAAAAATATTTGATATACGAGTAAGACTTCCGGAAGAGTTTAGAAAAACACCCGAACAGATTGGTGAATTGTTAGTTCCAACAATGAGTGGAAGCAAAGTTCCCATCAAAGAGATTGCCGACATTTCTGAAAGAACAGGACCTTGTTTGATTTACCGCGATGATAACAAAAGATATGCAGCTCTTAAATTTTCAATCAGAGGCAGAGACATGGGAAGTACTATTGCTGAAGCGCAAAAAAAGATTGATGAAAAAGTAAATCTAAAAAGAGGTTATTCAAAAATATTTCAGGGAGATTTCGAAAACCAAAGAAGAGCACAAAAGCGTTTAACATTCGTAGTGCCCATCAGTTTATTATTGATATTTCTTTTATTATTCAGCATGTTTGGAAATTTTAAAGATTCCTTATTAGTATTTATGAATGTTCCTTTTGCCATCGTAGGTGGAATTGCAGCTTTATTTATCACCAATACAAACTTTAGTATCGCCGCGGGTATTGGATTCATAGCACTATTTGGCATTTGTATCCAGGATGGAATTATTCTTATCACTGTTTTTAAAGAGAATTTGCAAAAAATGAAAGGGCAATCTGCATCATTATACAATGCTATTAAGTTGGGTGTGAATGCAAGAATTCGCCCGGTAATGATGACGGCAATGATGGCTGCCATTGGTCTATTGCCTGCAGCAGTTTCGCATGGCATAGGCTCGGAAAGTTCAAGACCGTTGGCAAGAGTTGTTATTGGCGGAATCCTTTGCGCAATGATGTTTTCGCTTTGGGTGTTCCCCCTAATTTTTGCATGGAGCTATAAGAACATTGATGAAAAATATAAGTCAAGGTTTATGAATGATGAATCATCAAACGAGGAACCTCCGCTAAAAAATGATTATTATTAATAATATAAAATAGTTTTTTACGCAAGTTCAATTATGAACCACGGGCTGTTATTTCTATAACGGCCCTTTTTATGTAAATATTAAGGAAAAAAGCAAGTTAATTGACATAGATTTGCACTTCTGTTATTTCAATAAATAATGAAACTTGCGTTAAAAAATTTATTAACCAAAGCGTTGATAGCGCTTATTGCTTTGCAGATTATCAATCTCGGGATTGATGCTGTAGAATTTCAGCCACTGCAATGTTCTTCTGCAATTGGTGAGTTTAATTATTTTAATTCCATGACGGAATACATTTCGGAAATATTATTAAACCATAAAGACGCATTTCCGGAATTTCAACAAAGTGCTGCATCTTCAAATGCTCGAGTAATAAAGCATTTATCAATAAAAATATTTGACAATTCATTTGACAAAACCATTACAAATTTTGCAGTTTGTAAATTACCCTTCATAGTTCCAATTAAAGAAAAGTATGAATATTTGTATTCGAATGAAATTAATCCTCCTCCTCCAAAACTTTCTTAGTTAATATTTATTTTAGACCAATCAGTATTATTGAATCATTCGATAAAGAATGATTCAATAATTAATAAATCAATTTTTGAAAAATTATCTTTTATGAAAATACTTAGCAGATACTTCTTAAGTACTTTGATGATTATTAGTTCTGCTGCCATCAGTCAACCCAAATCCAATAACCAATTGTTTACAGATTCTATCTCTGTAACATTAGACAGTGCAGAAAATATTTTCTTACGCAATAATTTTCTGTTATTAGCTCAGAAGTATAATGTAGATGCTCAAAAAGCTTTGATCATTCAGGCTAAGTTATTACCGAACCCAAACTTTTCATATTCAAGGGGCCCGCTGATCCCCATTCATGATGACCAATCGAATTATCCTTATTCTAATTTCTTTAATAACGCAGAAAATGCTGCATCGATCTCTCAATTGATCTTACTGGCAGGTAAAAGAAACAAACAGATCAAGATCGCAGAAGCCAATGCGCAATTGGCAGAATTTCAGTTATTCGACCTGATCAGAACTTTGAAATATACTTTACGTACTGACTTTTTCAATATTTATTATCTGCAGCAATCTGCAAAAGTGTATGATAAAGAAATACAATCACTGCAACGGGTTGTGGCTGCATTTAACCAGCAACAAGGCAAAGGATATATTTCAGAAAAAGAGGTGGTTCGTATTAAAGCGCAGCTGTATAGCCTGCAAAGCGAATTCAATGATTTAATTAACCAGATCAATGATACTGAAAGTGAATTGCGTTTGGTATTGCAGGTTAAAAATGTGTATATCATTCCTGTTACGGCCGATACTAAAATTACTGGATTAAATCCCTTACAATATCCGTTGGCAACTTTGATTGATACTGCCTATAAAAGCAGAACAGATCTGCAGATCGCAAAAACGAATACCACAATAAGTAAGCTTACTTACAACTATCAGAAAGCATTGGCAACTCCTGATCTTACAGCTTCGATAGCGTATGATAAGCAAGGAAGCTATGCACAGAATTTCACCTCAGCAGGCATTGCAATTGATCTGCCATTCTTTAACAGGAATCAGGGCAATATCAAATCAGCCAAATCAATGATCGATTATAATCTTGCTTACCAAAAAAGTACAGAAGCAACAGTGGAAGAACAGATCGCAAGGGCTTTACAAAAGACATTCGACAACGATAAATTGTATCAGAATATCGATCCGAAGTTTACTAAGGATTTTGACAGATTATTGAATGAAGTATTCATCAATTATGAAAAAAGAAATATCGGTTTATTAGACTTCCTTGATTTCTATGATTCGTATAAACAAAATACACTTCAAATCAATTCTATCAAATATAACAGAGTACAGTCTTTCGAGGATCTGAACTTTTATACAGGGACAAATTTTTTCAACTAAATAAATTAATATAATGCGACAGATATATACTGCTAAATGGATCAATTATCTTATCATCCCATTTTCTTTTGGAATGATATTGATGAGTTGTAAAACAAATGAAACGAAAAATCCAAATGAAAGAGAAAAGTATATTATTCCCGATTCATTGTTGAAAAAAATAAATATTGAGACAGTACAAAAATGCCCATTAGTAAATGCAATTACCTTAACCGGAAGTGTTGATTTTGATCAGGATCATCAGGTGAATATTTTCCCTTTGGTGAGTGGTAATGTGCAGGACGTAAAAGTACAATTGGGTGATTATGTTACGGCCGGACAGGTATTGGCAACCGTAAAAAGCAGTGAGATGGCAGGTTACAGCAACAGCCTGATCATCGCTGAGACCAATGTTACTGCTACTAAAAAACAATTAGATGCAGCCAAAGATCTTTTTTCGAGCGGATTGTCCTCTCAATTAGATGTAACCACTGCGCAGGTAAATTACGATCAGGCATTATCACAATTGGAAATGGCAAAAAGGATCCTGAAGATCAATGGTAATAATACGCAGGGAGATTTTGTTGTGAAAGCACCTATCAATGGTTTTATTGTTCAGAAGAATATCACGAACAATATGGCACTTCGGGCAGATAACGGCAGCAATATCTTTACCATTTCTGACCTGAAAGATGTATGGGTACAAGCTAATGTGTACGAATCGAATATCAGTAAAATTCATTTAGGCGATTCGGTATATATAACAACACTCTCCTATCCAGATCGTACATTTAAAGGAAAAATTGATAAACTGATCAATGTGTTGGATCCTACCAATAAAGTGATGAAAGTGCGGATCGTTTTATCAAATTCCGATTATGCTTTAAAGCCGTTAATGTTCACAAGTGTTAATGTTATAGATAAACACAATCAGGAATCTATCTGCATTTCCAAGAATGCTTTAATATTTGATCACAGCCAATATTTTGTTTTAAAGTATAATGGCAAAGGCAATGCAGATATAACCCCAGTCACAGTTACCAGTGTTTTTGGCGATAAAGTTTATTTATCGCAAGGTGTAACCGTTGGCGATCAGATTATTGCGTCAGAAGCAATTTTGATATACGAAGCTTTAAACAATTAGAAGGGCTCAAAAAACAAATTAATTCCTTTTTTAAATTTATACCATGATCAAGGTATTAAAAAGCGTGATTGCATTCTCGCTGAAGAATAGATATTTAATTATATCGCTTTCCTTTTTATTAGTTATAGTTGGAGTAATTACATTCAGGAATATGCCCATTGAAGCATTTCCGGATGTAACCAATACCGAAATAAGTGTCATCACACAATGGCCGGGAAGAAGTGCAGAAGAAGTTGAAAAATTTGTAACTATCCCTATTGAAATTGCATTGAACCCTGTCCAGCAAAAAATAAGTTTACGCTCTACTTCCATCTTTGGTTTGTCGTATGTGAAATTAATTTTTGATGATGAAGTAAAAGACCCGCAGGCAAGACAGCAAGTGATGAATCTTTTGCAAAATGCAACACTTCCGGCAGGTATTCTTCCTTCAGTACAACCACCAACAGGCCCAACAGGAGAAGTGTACAGATATACTTTAAGAAGTACGGTAAGAGATGTTCGTGAATTAAAAACAATTCAGGACTGGGTAATTGACAGAAGATTAAGGGCAGTACCCGGTGTTGGGGATGTGGTGAGTTTTGGGGGTAAAACAAAAACTTATGAGATAAAAGTTAATCCGGGGAAATTAACTTCATTAGGGATCACGCCTTTAGATGTTTTTACTGCCGTACAAAAAACAAATATCAATATTGGCGGCGATATTATTATTGAAAATAATCAGGCTTATGTCGTAAGAGGGATTGGTTTGTTAAATGATATCAACGAAATAAAGAACATCATCATTATGAATAATAATGGTGTGCCTATTTTAGTAAAAGATGTTGCCGAAGTAGAAATTTCGAATGTACCGAGATTAGGTTGGGTTGCCCGTGCAGATGGTTTAAAAGATTCAACAGGCAAAAGAAATACTACCGACGAAGCTGATGTTGTTGAAGCCATTGTTTTAATGCGCAAAGGAGAAAATCCTTCTAAAGTCGTTGAGGCAATTAAAAAACAAATCAATAAATTAAATGAAGTTGTTTTACCCGCCGATACAAAAATCGTTTCGTATTACGACCGTTCAGATTTAATTGAATATGCAACGCATACAGTTTTACATAATTTAGTGGAAGGGATTTTATTGGTGACTTTGCTGGTATCGTTATTTATGTTTAACTGGCGTACAACATTAATAGTTTCCATCATTATTCCAATGGCATTGTTGTTTGCCTTTATTTGTTTAAGCTTGATGGGAATGAGCGCCAACCTGCTTTCTTTGGGTGCAGTTGATTTTGGTATCATCATAGATGGTGCAGTGGTAATGGTGGAGGGGATGTTTGTGATATTAGATACGAAGTCAATGGAAGTGGGAATGGCAAGATTTAATAAAATTGCCAAATTAGGATTAATCAAAAATCATGGTGCACAATTAGGTAAAGCCATTTTCTTTGCGAAAGTTATTATCATTACAGGCCTCCTACCCATTTTCGCTTTCCAAAAAGTTGAAGGGAAAATGTTCTCACCTTTGGCTTATACCTTAGGTTTTGCATTATTAGGTGCATTGATTACAACGCTTACCTTGGTTCCTGTATTAATTAGTTTATTGTTGAACAAAAATGTTCACGAAAAACATAATCCCTTTGTGCATCATCTCACCGGTTTTATGTTAAATGGGTTTACAAGAGCATTTAAACATAGAAAATTAATTATACCATTATCACTAATCGTTATGGTTATTGGTATTTACTCATTCAAATATTTAGGTTCAGAATTTTTGCCTGAATTAAATGAGGGTTCTATCTGGCTTCGCATCCAAACGCCGTACAGTATTTCTTTAGATAAATCTGTAGAAATATCTACCAAGGCAAGAAAAATATTAATTGAATTCCCTCAGGTGAAATACTGTGTTTCACAAACTGGCAGACCTGATGATGGAACTGATGTTGCAGGATTTTATAACAATGAGTTTTCTGTAATGCTTTATCCTGAATCAGAATGGGAACCAAAAATGTCTAAAGAAGAATTGATAGATAAAATGAATGAGAAATTATCTGTATTGCCGGGTGTTAATCTCAATTTCTCGCAACCGATCATGGATAATGTCGAAGAAGCTGTTTCGGGTGTAAAAGGGTCTATCTGTGTAAAAGTGTATGGCGACTCTTTAAATTATATGGAATCAAAAGTAGATGAAGTGTATACCATTCTTAAAGGTGTAAAAGGAATAGAAGATTTGGGTGTTATCCATAATATCGGGCAACCGGAATTAGATATTAATCTCGATCAGCAAAAGTTAGCTTTATATGGTGTTGCAACTGCCGATGCCAATTCTGTTGTATCAATGGCCATTGGAGGTTTGCCTGCATCAACTTTATACGAAGGCATTAAAACATTTGATATCAGAATCCGCCTTCCGCAAGAATTCAGAAAAAGCCCAGCCGATATTGGCAACCTCTTAGTGCCCACTCAGAGTGGATCGAAAGTGCCCATTAAAGAGCTTGCAGATATTAGCAGGAAGACAGGTCCATGCCTAATTTTCAGAGATGATAATGAGAGATATTCCGCTCTTAAATTCTCAGTACGTGGCAGGGATATGGGAAGTACTATTGCAGAAGCACAAGAAAAAGTAAATAAAGCTGTGAATCTGAAAAGAGGTTATACGATGGCATGGCAAGGCGATTTCGAAAATCAACAAAGAGCCGAAACAAGATTAGCGCAGGTTGTTCCAATAAGTTTGTTTTTGATTTTCTTATTGTTATTTACCATGTTTGGTAATTTAAAAGATGCAGGCTTGGTATTCTTAAATGTACCTTTTGCAATTGTGGGTGGTATTGTTGCATTACATGTTACAGGAACAAATTTCAGTATCTCTGCAGGTATTGGCTTTATTGCGCTGTTTGGAATATGTATTCAGGATGGAGTACTGCTGATAACTGTTTTCAAACAAAATATCGAGAAAATAAAAGGGCAATCCAACTCTTTATACAGTGCCATTAAATTAGGTGTCAATTCAAGGATCCGTCCAGTAATGATGACCGCAATGATGGCTGCCATTGGTTTATTGCCTGCTGCCATTTCTCATGGTATTGGATCAGAAAGCTCCAGACCATTGGCACGTGTAGTGATTGGAGGTATCCTTTGTGCCATGATCTTTTCATTGTGGGTATTCCCGTTGATATTTGCATGGAGTTATAAGAATATTGATGAGAAATTCAAAACGCATTTTATGGACGAGGAATTAACCCGAGAAGATCTTCCATTAAAAAACGATTATTATTAAAACAAAATAGTTATCCCAACTTTCTTCGACTGACTAAAGCTGTAAAAAATAACCTCAATAAAATTGAGATTATTTTTTTATGTCTTCTGATCTTAATCATATACTAAAAAAAGTTAATCATTTGTTGAAGTAATAGATAAGTGTTTAAACAGCTCTCTTATTATGATTTGAACCAATTTTAGAAAGGGTGTGCATTTTTAATGTACTTTACAATCAAATTTTCAATACCCACGAAAAGTTATTTCTATTTAGGAATTAAGTTCGTTTCTTGAGAAGAAATACTATAACTATATCACTAAAAAAATAAGATGCTCAAAGTTTTAAAAAGTGTTATTGCTTTCTCCCTTAAAAATAAATACCTGATCATATTTTCATTCGGTGCTTTAATGGTCATTGGCATTGTAACGTTTAAAAATATGCCGATCGAAGCATTCCCTGATGTAACCAATACCGAAATAAGTATCATCACACAATGGTCGGGAAGAAGTGCAGAAGAAGTTGAAAAGTTTATAACGATCCCCATCGAAATTGCCTTGAATCCTGTCCAGCAAAAAATAAGTTTACGTTCTACTTCCATCTTTGGATTGTCGTATGTAAAATTGATTTTTGCAGATGAAGTAAAAGACCCGCAGGCAAGGCAACAAGTGATGAATTTGTTACAAAATGCAACACTTCCTCCAGGTATTCAACCCTCCGTACAACCACCAACAGGTCCAACAGGAGAAATCTTCCGATATACTTTAAGAAGTTCTTTCAGAGATGTAAGAGAATTAAAAACCATGCAGGATTGGGTGATTGACAGAAGACTGAGAGCTGTACCCGGTGTTGGTGATGTTGTAAGTTTTGGCGGTAAAACAAAAACCTATGAAATAAAAGTTAACCCACAAAGATTAACTTCTTTAGGCATCACTCCTCTTGATGTTTATACTGCCGTTCAAAAAACAAATATCAATATCGGTGGGGATATCATCATTCAAAATAATCAGGCTTATGTTGTAAGGGGGATTGGTTTGTTGAATGACATCAACGAAATAAAGAACATCATCATCACCAACAATAATGGTGTGCCTGTTTTAGTAAAAGATGTTGCGGAAGTTGAAATATCGAATGTTCCAAGATTAGGTTGGGTTGCCCGAACTAATGCATTAAATGATAAAGATGGTAAAAAAATAATTACTGACGAACCAGATGTCGTGGAAGCAATTGTTCTAATGCGTAAAGGTGAGAATCCAACCAAAGTAATTGAAGCAGTAAAAGATCAAATTGATGATCTTAATGCCCAAGTTTTACCAACAGACACTAAGATCGTTCCTTATTACGATCGTACCAATTTAATTGATTTTGCCACACATACCGTATTACATAATTTAATTGAAGGATTATTGTTTGTTACATTGATCGTATCGTTATTCATGTTCAATTGGCGCACTACTTTAATTGTTTCAATTATTATTCCTATCTCATTGTTGTTCTCATTTATCTGTTTAAGCCTGATGGGAATGAGTGCCAACTTATTGTCATTAGGTGCTATCGATTTTGGTATCATCATCGATGGTGCAGTTGTAATGGTAGAAGGCATTTTTGTAATACTCGATCACAAAGCCAGAGAAGTTGGCATGGAAAGATTTAATAAACTTTCTAAACTTGGCTTGGTGAAAAACGAAGGTGCCAAAGTGGGTAAAGCTATCTTCTTCGCAAAATTAATTATCATCACAGGATTGTTGCCAATTTTTGCCTTTCAAAAAGTGGAAGGAAAAATGTTTTCTCCTTTGGCATATACTTTGGGATTTGCTTTAATAGGTTCATTGATCGCCACTTTAACCTTAGTTCCTGTATTAATAAGTTTGTTGTTAAATAAAAATGTTCATGAAAAACATAATCCAATCGTTCATAAATTAATTGGGTGGATGCTTGGCGGATTTACATCTTCTTTTAAAAATAGGAAACTGATTATTCCTTTGGCTTTTGCAGTAATGGCTTTGGGAATCTATTCATTTAAGTTTCTGGGTTCTGAATTTTTGCCCGAATTAAACGAAGGCTCTATTTATATCCGTATTCAAACGCCATACAGCATTTCTTTGGAGAAATCGGTTGAAATGTCGGAGAAAGCAAGAAAAATCATCGCGAAATTTCCTCAGGTAAAATATTGTGTATCACAAACAGGAAGACCTGATGATGGAACCGATGTAGCAGGATTTTACAATAACGAATTTTCTGTGATGTTATATCCTGAGGATGACTGGAATCCGAAAATTTCGAAGGACGAGTTAATTGAAGAAATGAATAATAAACTTTCGGTATTACCCGGTATCGCTCTTAACTTCTCCCAACCTATCATGGATAATGTAGAAGAAGCAGTATCGGGTGTTAAAGGTTCTATTTGTGTAAAGATATATGGAGATTCACTGAACTATATGGAAAGTAAAATGGATGCAGTATTTAAAATTTTAAGAACTGTAAGAGGTATTGAAGATTTAGGTGTGATTCATAATATTGGTCAGCCGGAATTAGATATTAATCTCGATCAACAAAAAATGGCGATCTATGGTGTATCAACTGCTGATGCTAATTCAGTAGTTGCCATGGCCATTGGCGGATTGCCTGCATCAACTTTATATGAAGGCATCAGAACTTTTGATATCAGAATAAGAATGTCGGAACAATTCAGGAAAACACCGGATGATATTGGTAATTTGCTGGTGCCAACTCAAAGCGGTTCAAAAGTACCCATTAAAGAAATTGCCGAAATTTCTCAACAAACAGGACCATGTTTAATTTTCAGAGATGATAATAAAAGATATTCTGCCGTGAAATTTTCAGTTCGGGACAGGGATATGGGAAGTACCATCAAAGAAGCACAACAAAAAGTAAATGAAGCAGTACAATTAAAAAGAGGCTATTCGTTGGCATGGCAAGGAGATTTTGAAAATCAACAACGAGCACAAAAAAGATTAATTCAGGTTGTTCCGATCAGTTTGTTTTTAATTTTTCTTTTACTATTTACCATGTTTGGCAATTTAAAAGATGCAGGATTGGTTTTTTTAAATGTTCCTTTTGCAATAGTAGGTGGAATCGCTGCACTCTTATTAACCGGAACCAACTTCAGTATTTCTGCCGGTATCGGTTTTATTGCACTATTCGGTATTTGCATTTTGGAAGGCGTTTTATTGATAACCGTATTCAAACAAAATTTAGATAAGATAAAAGGTCAGTCAAACTCACTTTACGCAGCGATTAAAATGGGTGTGAACACAATGATCCGACCGGTAATGATGACAGCATTAATGGCAGCTATTGGTTTATTGCCTGCAGCTATTTCGCATGGGATCGGCTCCGAAAGTTCAAGACCATTGGCGCGTGTAGTGATTGGTGGTATACTTTGTGCAATGATATTTTCATTGTGGGTATTCCCATTAATATTTGCATGGAGCTATAAAAATATTGATGAGAAATTTAAAACACATTTTATGGATGAGGAATTAACCAGAGAAGACCCTACTTTCCCATTGAAAAATGATTATTATTAGAATATATCATCCGCTATTAACTAACTCCAACAATTGTTGGAGTTAGTTATTTTTAATGTGTACCAGATATAAATCATATTACTTCCCTTCACCATTATTCGTTTTACTGTAACCCTTATTCACGCTTCTTTAACTCATACTGATTTTACATGAAGCGTATTTGTCTTATTCATTCCTAAAAGACAGTAAAGCTTTAATTATTCAGATACTATCATTGCCATATTTGGCTAAAAATGCAACAATAATGTAATAATAAATTACATGGCAATAAGTACATGCCCCTATTTTTGCACACCGAAATTTGATATGAAACTATTTGCAACGATATTGTATTTCTTGGCAACAACAGCAACCATTTTGGCGCAGGATACTTTATTGCCTGCATCAAAAAAATATTCCATTCATGCACAGGCAACAGTGATACCGCAATACCATTTTCATTTTCATGCACCTTATACCGGAGAGAATAGTCTATTACCCAGTGAACCGGTCGCAACATCAATGACTACTACCGCGTTCTTTGCATACAAACCATTTAAAAACACTTATTTCGTATTTAATCCTGAAGCCGCCGGCGGTAAAGGATTGAGTAATACATTAGGCGTAGCTGGATATCCGAACGGTGAAATTTATCGTGTAGGAGACCCAGCTTTGCGACCATTTATTGCACGATTATATATTGAACAACAATTTCCATTATCTGACAGAAAAGAAAATGTCGATGATGATCTCAATCAAATAAAAGAAACAAAGCATAAGGATTATATTTCCATCTTAGCAGGCAAATTCAGTACCTCCGATTTTTTTGATGCATCCGAAATAAGTAACGATCCGCGAACACAATTTTTTAATTGGAGTTTAATGGGTAGTGGTGCATGGGATTATCCTGCCAACACAAGAGGTTATACCATGGGGGCTGTTTTGCAATTTTTCTATCACGATTATCAGATCCGTGCCGCTTTAACCACGGTTCCAACAGAAGCAAATGGACCCGATCTTCAATTTAAGTGGAATCAAGCAATGGGTACGATGTTAGAGTTTTCAAAACAGAATTTATTTTATAAGAATGAAAATATTCATGTGGACGCAACCGTTGGTTTTTTTCTAAATAAAGCCAGGATGGGTAATTATGATCTTGCAATTCAACAAGCCCAGATAAATCACATGGCTCCTGATATCACAACAACAAGAGAATATGGCAGAGCAAAAAAAGGCTGGTATATAAGCTTAGATAATCATTTTAATCAATTTCATTATTATATCAATTATAGCAGAAACGACGGACAAAATGAAACATGGGCGTTCACAGAAATTGACAGAAGCTTTTCAACCGGTATTCGCTTTGATGGTGATATGTGGAAAAGAAAAAATGATCACTTAGGATTGGCATTTGTTGCAAATGGCTTATCTGATCAACATAAGAACTATCTGGCTGCAGGAGGATTAGGTTTTATTATCGGTGATGGGAAATTAAACTATGGCTCAGAACAAATAATTGAACTGTATTATTCTTGGAATGTGACAAAGAAATTATTTATCAGCCCGGATTATCAATTCATTGTAAATCCCGCATACAATAAAGATCGGGGTCCTGTACATGTAGTGGCTTTACGACTTCATTACGAATTATAAGATCAGTATTTAAACTGCAAAAGATGTTCCGCAGCCGCAGGTCTTACTGGCATTGGGATTGCTGAAAGTGAATCCTCTGCTGTTCAATCCGCCCTGCCAATCAATTTCCATTCCGTATAAATAGAGTTCATGGCTTTTATTCATAACAAAAGTGATGGATTCGAATTCATAAACTTCATCATCTGCTTGTGGGGTCTCAAAGCCCAGCACATAAGTCATACCACTGCATCCGCCACCCTTAACACCAACACGAAGTTTTTGGTTTGTATCAAAATTATCTTCATTCATCAATCTTTTCAACTCATTAATGGCTGAAATAGTAAATGAAACCGGTGCTTTTACTGCTGTTTCCATAATCTTTAAATAATAGCACAAAAGTACGAATCAATTCATGTAGAAAAAACAGGTATTATTTTCGGGAAAGGAAAAGAATATCTACTGTATGTTTCAGTTATTTTTGTAAAAACTCGATCTGATGGATACTTTAAGTATTTTTTTTACGGTTAGTATTGTAATATTCACGATTGGCTCGTTCTTTATTTTGTTCAAATGGAATAAGAAAAACAAGACGAAGAAAACACCCGAAAAAATATCTTCTCTTTCACATCAAATGCAGTTACAGGCTTATGAAAGATTAACGCTATTGGTTGACAGGATCGCATTGCCCAATCTTATTTCCCGAATGAATCAAAGCGGATTAAGTGCCAAAGAAATGCAACTGCTGTTGATACAAACCATCAAGCAGGAATTTGATTATAATATCACACAACAGATTTACGTCAGTGCCGAAGCATGGAATGCCGTTAAAAATCTCAAAGAACAAACCATGTTGATCATCAATCAATTTTCAAGCACATTACCACCCGAAGCCACAGGTGCTGATCTGAACAAATTATTATTGGAATATTTGATGAATGACGAAAAGGGAAATCTCCATGAATTAGTGGGTGAAGCCATCAGCTATGAAGCCAGAAAGCTTTTGTAGCATGACTTCTGTCATCTTCTTCTCTGACTTAATCAATACTTTTACCAAAGAAAAATTGCTGTATGTCCGACAAAAAAATATTTACCGATTCAGGAATTGAGATCAAAGAAGTTTATTCACCATCAACTGTCAATCATCAAGCGTCAACAGAATTACCAGGTGAATTTCCCTATACACGTGGTGTGCAACCGGATATGTATCGCGGAAAGATGTGGACGATGCGTCAATACGCAGGTTTCTCTACGGCAGAAGAAAGTAATAAACGTTACCACTATTTATTATCACAGGGAGTAAGCGGATTAAGTGTTGCCTTTGACCTTCCCACTCAGATCGGTTACGACAGCGATCATGAATTATCAGAAGGAGAAGTGGGCAAAGTGGGTGTTGCTATTGACAGCATTGAAGACATGGAACGATTGTTTAAAGATATTAAGCTTGAAAATGTTTCTACTTCCATGACCATTAATTCAACCGGATTTATTTTGTTGGCTTTTTATGTTGCCTTGGCAAAGAAACAAGGAGCCGATCTCAAGAAAATTTCAGGAACCATTCAGAATGATATTTTAAAAGAATACGCTGCGAGAGGAACTTATATCTATCCGCCAAAAGCTTCTATGCGTATCATCACTGATATTTTTGAATGGTGTGCCAAAGATCTGCCGAAATGGAATACCATTTCGATTTCGGGTTATCATATCAGAGAAGCAGGAAGTACTGCTGTGCAGGAAATCGCATTCACACTCAGTAATGGTAAAGCTTATGTAAAAGCTGCATTGGACAAGGGTTTGGACATCAATGTTTTTGGCAAACGCCTCTCCTTCTTTTTTAATGCACACAATAATTTATTTGAGGAAATTGCAAAGTTTCGTGCTGCCAGAAGAATGTGGGCAAAGATGATGAAGGACTTAGGTGCAACAGACGAAAAAGCAATGATGCTTCGTTTTCATACACAAACAGGCGGTGCCACCTTAACTGCACAACAACCATTAAATAATATTTGCAGAGTTACCATTCAAACATTGGCTGCTGTTTTAGGTGGCACACAAAGTTTACATACAAACGGATATGATGAAGCTTTAAGCTTACCAACTGAACAAGCCGCAAGAATTGCTTTGAGAACGCAACAGATCGTTGCATTTGAAAGTGGTGCACCTGATACTGTTGATCCATTGGCAGGAAGTTATTTTATAGAAAATCTGACTGATGAAGTAGAACAAAAAGCTTGGGAATTGGTAAACAAAATAGATGCAATGGGTGGTAGCGTCAACGCCATCGAACAAGGTTTTATGCAGGATGAAATTGCACGAAGTGCATACGAATATCAACGCAATATTGAAAACGGAAGTAAGATCATTGTAGGTGTAAATAAATTTACTGTTGATAAAGAAGAACCCATTCCAGGTTTTAAAATTGATGACAGCATCAGACAATTACAAATAGAAAAATTGAATAAACTGAGAAGCAAAAGAGATAATGGCAAAGTGACTGAATGTCTGCAAAGCATTACTGCAGCTGCGAAAGGCGGAACCAACCTTATGCCATTAGTAATAGCTGCAGTTGAAAATTATTGTACGCTGGGTGAAATATCAGATACTTTAAGAAGAGTATTTGGCGAGTATAAATAATACCAAAAAATCATTTAATAAAAAAGAATGGGTGCATTAAAATGCATCCATTCTTTTCTACTTATTTAGTAGCCACCGTTTTTTCATCTAAAAAAGCGAATAAAGAAATAAGTTGTTGCGGGTCTTTTGAATTCAGTTTATGCTTTGCTGTATAGTCATCAATATAATTGGCGCATTGAGGCAAGCTTTTCTTAATAGAACTGACAGTTGAACTGATATCAGTCATTTTATTCTCTTTCACCTCATACACATACAACTGCTGCATTAATGAAAACTCTCTCTCACGTGCACCGCCGTAGCTATAACTTTCGTTTATCTTTTTTTGCTCCCATCTTAACAATTGAAGCCCTTGCCCTTCATATAACACTTCATAAAAAGTATTGGCATCCTTTTTTTCAACAATCGGATAGCCGCATTTGAAATGAACCTTGTCAAAGTTGCCCTTTTCATTTTTATAGGTGATCATAAATTCTTCTACCGGCTCAGAAACAATGAATATCTGATTGTATTTGCTGAAAAAAAGTTTATTTTCAAATAAAGAGAAATTCATCAATGAGTCTTTGAACTCTTTACCGTTTTTGAATTTAACCACACCGGAACCCCAGTCTTCTTTGAACATAGGCGTTCCTTTTACATCTTCTTCCCCGGCGTTTTTTATCTTATTGCCTGAATTATCATAAAATTCATAGTACTTATTAGCGGCTCCATCATTACCCGCAAGTTTACCGGAAGCGATCTGTGCATCAATTTTGGCAGCAGCAAAACAAAACAGTGCCATTAAAAGCGTTTTCATAACATGAAATTTTGTTCCCCTAAAATTAAAACATAAAACCATGTTCGCCCTGATTTAAATAGAATAAATGTATAAGCGGCTCTGCCTGTTGACCGAAAGGCAAAAATTAATGTATTTTCAAAAATATTTCTCAGCAATACAGAAGCATCATAATTATAACAATATGGAAATAAAAGAAAATTTCATTCACCATGTCTATTTCTGGATGCACCATCCAGACAATCGAGAGGAGCAAAATGCTTTGCTAACAGGCTTACAAAAACTGTGTACAGTGCCCGTTATACAGGCATTTCACATTGGCAGCGCTGCTACCACTAACAGGGACGTGATAGAAAAATCTTACAGTTTTTCCTGGCTTGCTGTCTTCAACAGCTTAGAAGATGAAGAAATATATCAAACACATCCGATACATCTTGAATTCATAAAAGATTGCAGTCATTTATGGAATAAAGTGATCGTGTATGATTCAATCAAGGCATAAATATCAGTAAGTATTAGAGTTGAAACTTTAATACTTACTGATTTGCATTAGAACCGATCAGCAATTGAAAAATCGAAAACAAAACGTCAATGATGGCTAATACAAAAATCAGCCTTGTCATTTTGTTTTGTATTTTTTTTGAAGCAAGACTTTTTCGACTGTTTGAATGTCTTAATTCCACGGTATCAAAATACACCCACTGATACAATTTCCAGTATTGCCGTTTATGAGTTTGAAAATGCAGTGCTTTTGTGATAATCAAGCTGATAATGAGTAAATGCAGATAACTAAGATTGTTTAAAATCATACTTAGTATAGAATCAATAAAACTGTTCATACTTTTTTAGTTAGGTTTTAAAAATGTATTGTTCAAAATAAATACATGGTCATTTATATTTCCGTCAGGGTATTTACAGAAATATTGTAGCAAAAACCCGTGGATATTTGTAATAATAGCAGTGCAAATCAGAAATATTTTCTACATTCATCTTTCAACCCTACTGCTATTATGTTCAAAAAAGTCTTTCGCATTGCGCTCATTGTCATTGCGGTGATCGCTGTATTATTTTTCAGTATTGCTCCAAACTATATCGACAGGTCAATGAACAAGACCATTCACAGTTTAACGGATGCTGATAAAGTAAGCTGGTACGATTCAATCCCTTTCATTGCTGATCTGCATTGTGATGCATTGTTATGGGACAGGGATCTATTAAAGCATCACAACTATGGTTCTGTTGATATTCCGAGAATGCAGCAAGCCAATGAAGCTTTTCAGGTATTTACGATCGTAAGCAAGACACCGCGTGGCATTAATTATGATATGAATACTGATAAAACCGATCAGGTCGCTTTATTAAGTTTTGCGCAGTTGCAGCCTGTTGCAGATTGGTTCAGCATCAAAGCAAGAGCCTTACATCAATGTGAACGTTTACACAAATTTGCAGCAAAATCAACCGGAGAATTTCGTGTCATCACCAATCAGGAAGAATTAAAACAATTTATTGAAGACAGAAGCAAGAACAGAGCTTTGACTTCAGGCATGTTGGGTTTGGAAGGTGCCCATTGTTTGGAAAATGATATCAATAATCTCGATACATTTTATAAAGCCGGAGTTCGTTATATCGGACTCACCCATTTTTTCGACAATGAATGGGGCGCATCAGCACATGGTGTAAGTAAAGCGGGCATCACTGAAAAAGGAAAAGCTTTATTGAAGAAGATGGAAGAAAAACATATCATTATTGATATTGCACATGCTTCTCCAAAATTAATTGATGATATTTTTGCGAATACAACAGGTCCGATTATTTTATCGCATGGCGGAACAAAAGGAACTTGTGATAATGTACGGAATTTATCGGATGCACAAATCGCAGAAGTAGGCAGGAGAAACGGACTGATCGGGATCGGTATGTGGGAGAAAGCAGTTTGCGGCACGAATGCCGAAGCAACAGCAAAAGCCATCAAATATGTGGCAGATAAAATTGGTGTTGATAAAGTTGCCATGGGCTCTGATTTTGACGGTGCCATTGAAGCCAGTTACGATATCACAGGATTTGAAGCAGTGGTAAAAGCCTTACTGAATGAGGGTTTCAGCAGGGCTGATATTGAAAAGATCATGGGTGGCAATGTGCGTGATTTCTTTTTGCGAAACCTGCCTGCAAAATAAAATATCAATCCCTAATCTATTGAAATGAAAAAAACATTCATTACAACACTCCTTGTTTTATTTGCGATTAGTTTTAATTCATTCATCCAAAAACAACAACGTGTCCTTGTATTCTCCAAAACATTGGGTTACCATCACAATTCAATCGCAGCAGGCAATATCGCCATCCAAAAATTGGGTGCTGAAAATGATTTTGCGGTGGATACAACAACCGATGCCTCTCTTTTTAATCCTGAAAGTTTAAGAAAGTACAATGCCGTTATTTTTCTTTCCACCACCGGTGATGTATTAAATGATGAACAACAAAAAGCTTTTGAAAATTATATAAAAAGCGGTGGCGGGTTTGTTGGTATTCATGCTGCAACCGATACGGAATACGACTGGCCTTGGTATAATAAATTAGTGGGTGCTTATTTTAAAAGTCATCCTAAACAACAGAATGCAGTTTTGCATGTTACCGATACAACATTCATTGCCACCAAACATTTACCGCATGAATGGAAACGTTGGGACGAATGGTACAATTTCAAGTCCCTGCAATTAGAAGGTTTGCATATCTTACTGACCATTGATGAAAAAAGTTATACGGGTGGTAAGAATGGCCATTTTCATCCGATGAGTTGGTATCATGAATTTGATGGTGGCAGGGCTTTTTATACTGAATTAGGACATACCGATGAATCTTTTTCAGAACCTTTCTTTTTGCAACATTTGTTAGGTGGCATTCAATATGCGATCGGTAAATAAATTTATTATTCATTCTTTATTAAACCATAAAACGTACATGAGAAAAAGATCATTAGCTTGGATTTTACTCCTGCCTTTTGCAGTAAATGCACAAAATTTTACATCGGCAATAGAACAACATGCTAAAGCAGTGAATGATTCTGTGATTGCATGGCGCAGACATTTGCATCAGTTCCCTGAATTATCAAACAGAGAATATAATACTGCTGCGTTCATTGTTTCGCGTTTACAATCATTGGGATTAGAAATAAAAACAGGTGTTGGCAAAACAGGTGTTGTTGCCATTCTAAAGGGTGGAAAACCCGGTCCTGTTGTGGCTTTGCGGGCAGACATGGACGCATTGCCCGTATATGAAAGAAATAGTTTGCCTTTTGCTTCAAAACAAACAAGTGAATATGGCGGACAAAAAGTGGGTGTAATGCATGCCTGCGGACATGACAGTCATGTTGCCATTTTATTGGGAACAGCCACTACCCTTTCACAAATGAGAAAAGATGTACCGGGTACCGTAGTATTTATTTTTCAACCGGCTGAAGAAGGTCCTCCCGGAACAGAAGAAGGTGGCGCTCCTTTGATGATCAAAGAAGGCGTGATGGATAATCCTAAAGTGGATGCGATCTTTGGTTTGCATATCAATTCACAAACTGAAATTGGAACGATCAAATATAAATCAGGATCAACGATGGCTTCCAGCGATTGGTTTACTGTGAAAGTGAAAGGTAAACAAAGTCATGGTTCTGCACCATGGAGCGGTATTGATCCTGTTGTTGTCGCAGCACAGATCATTCAGGGCTTTCAGCAAATCGTGAGCAGACAGGAAGATCTCACGAAAGCACCTGTTGTAATTACCGTTGGGAAAATTCAGGGAGGCGTTCGTCCCAATATCATTCCTGAAGAATTGATGATGGAAGGAACGATACGAACATTGGATGCAGCGATGCAAAAAGATGTGCATGAAAGAATGAAGATCACTGCACAAAAAATTGCGGAAGCATCCGGTGCAACTGCAGAAGTAATGATCGATACAAAAACAGAAGTAACTTATAATAATCCTGAATTGGTTAAAGCGATGTTGCCTTCTTTAGAAACTGCTGCCGGAAAAAATAACGTACTTGAAACAGTATGGACAACAGGGGCAGAAGATTTTTCATTCTTCGGTGATAAAGCCCCAGCCTTCTTTTTCTTTTTAGGTGGAATGCCGAAAGGGATGGATCCGAAAAAAGCAGCACCACATCATACACCTGATTTTTATATTGATGACAGTATGCTGGATGTTGGTGTTAAAGCCTTTTGTCAATTGGTGTTTGATTATGCAAAAGTGAAGAAATAGTTCAACTGTATTTTTAGTAAAGCTTAGTAAATAAAAAAATATATGAAACGATTGTTGTTATTGATTGCCGTATCGATCTCTACCATTCTTACGGCTCAAAATGTTTTAACGCCTGAAACACTTTGGAAATTAGGTAGGGTATCTGCATTGGGTTTAACGAAGGACAAGCAAGCAGTTATTTATGCAGTTGCAACGCCTGATGTAAAAGAAAACAAAAGTAAACGCAAATATTATAGTATTCCTGTTTCCGGCGGAAATGCAACGGAGATATCAAATACGGATGGTTTGTTAGCAGATGATAAAATTTCTCCGGATGGAAAATATGTCATCAGTTCTGCAGCGGTACTTATTAAAAAAGTAACAGGAGCTGACCTGTACGCCGATCTTCCTAAATCAAATGTTTACGTTTATACATCCTTGAATTATCGTCATTGGGATACATGGGAAGATGGAAAATTTGATCATGTATTTGTTACTCAATTAGTGAATGGAAAAGTAGGCGAATCAAAAGATATAATGAAAGATGAAGCTTTCGATTGTCCGCAGAAACCTTTTGGCGGCACTGAAGATTATATCTGGAATCCCGACAGCAAACATGTATTGTATGTGTGTAAGAAAAAGTTCGGGACAGATTATGCCATCAGCACCAACACAGATCTATACGAATATGATGTTGAAAATGGGATAACTAAAAATTTAACTGAAGACAATAAAGGTTATGATATTGCCCCGGCCTATAATAGTAAAGGTGATCTGGCTTGGCTGCAAATGAAACGTGAAGGATATGAAGCAGACAAACAAGATATCGTGGTGTCAAATGGAAAAATAAAATTAAATCTCACACAGCAAAGAGATGATATTCATGTAGAGAGTTTTAAATGGAGTGATGATAACAGAACTATTTTCTTTGTTGCCCCTATCAACGGCACATTGCAGCTGTTCTCTGTCAATTATCCCGGCCTTACAAAAATAGCTGTCAACATCAATCAAATTACAAAAGGTGATTTTGATATAAGTGCTATCGTGGCTCAATCAGGAAATACTTTAATTGTTTCAAGGACCGATATGAATCATGCAGCAGAATTATTTACGGTTGACGTTTCAAACGGAACCATGAAGCAGTTAACACATGTGAATGATGATTTTTATGCAAGCATCGGAATGGTAAAAACAGAAAGAAGGTTTGTAACCACAACCGATAATAAAAAAATGTTGGTATGGATGGTCTATCCGCCAAACTTTGATGCGACAAAAAAATATCCGACCTTATTGTTTTGTCAGGGCGGACCACAATCACCCATATCACAATCCTATTCTTTCCGTTGGAATTTCCAGTTAATGGCTTCACAAGGATATATTGTTGTGGTTCCTTGCAGAAGAGGAATGCCGGGCTTTGGAACAAAATGGAACGAAGAAATAAGCAAAGATTGGGGCGGTCAGGTAATGCGTGATTATTTAAGTGCCATTGATGATGCAAGCAAGTTGCCTTATGTTGATAAGGCTCGCAGAGGCTGTGTGGGCGCAAGTTTCGGAGGATTCTCTGTTTTCGAATTAGCCGGTATGCATGAAGGAAGATTCAAAACTTTTATTTCGCATGATGGTGTGTTTGATTTCAGAAGCATGTACGGAACAACAGATGAAATGTTCTTTGAGAACTGGGAAAAAGGTGGTGCATATTGGGAAAAAAATAATGCTGTGGCACAACGTTCATTCAACCAGTCACCGAGCAATTTTGTAGCGAAATGGAATACGCCGATCATGATCGTTCAGGGCGGAAGAGATTACCGTGTGCCGATAGAACAGGGACAAGGTGCATTTCAGGCAGCTCAATTAAGAGGCATCAAAAGTAAATTCCTGTATCTACCTGATGAGAACCATTGGGTATTAAGTGCACAAAATGCATTGGTATGGCAAAGGGAATTCTATAAATGGTTGGATGAAACCTTGAAATAGTGCTACCAGTTTTGAGGAATTAGCCATGGCATATCCTATTTTGAAGGGCGCCAACTTTCAAAAGTTGGCGCTTTTTTTATGCTGTTAACTTGTTGCATACTCCATAGATACTCCATAGATACTCCATAGATACTCCATAGATACTCCCTAGATACTCCTTATATACTCCCTATATAAAGCGTATACGATCCTACCCCGGTTTGGTATATTCTCGAATTGAAATATCTATTATGCTTTAAACCCTTTATCTGTTAGCTGCAGCAGCTACCCTCGAGCGCCAAATAATAAACTCCCGATTCTTACCATTGTGCTTCCTTCCTCGATCGCAATTCTATAATCGGCACTCATGCCCATAGATAAAACAGACCAATGATCATTGACGATTGACGATTGACTGCATTGATCAAACAGTACTTTTAATTTTTTAAACTCACCCCTCACTTTTTCCATATCATCACTGAAACTTGCCATTCCCATTAATCCAAGGATGTTGATATTTTTCATTTGCACATCTGCACATGCACGCATCAGCACATCTAACTCCTTTTCATCAAAACCAAATTTTGTTTCTTCTTCTGCAATATGAACCTGTAGTAAACAATCGATGATCCTGTTATTTTTTGCAGCCTGTTTATTGATCTCTTTCAACAAGTTAAAACTGTCCACACCATGAATCAAATGAACAAAGGGCGCAATATATTTTACTTTATTACTTTGCAGATGACCGATAAAATGCCAGCGAATATCTTTTGGCAAAACCGTTTCTTTATCCACCAATTCCTGTACATAATTCTCGCCGAAATCACGATGCCCTAAATCGTATAATGCCTGAATATCTTCTGCAGGCTTGGTTTTGCTCACTGCTACCAAAGTCACATTTTTAGTTTGTAATTCTTTGCTGATACTTTGATAAGCCTCTGTATTAATTGCCATTTCTAATTATTTAAAATAAGATATTCCACTAATAATGCATCATTGTATGCCGGGCAATATTGATTATAGAATAATGCTTTTTTAAAAAAGAAAGCTAATGTTTTTTTCGTGTTCCCTTCAAAATAACCCAACATGTCTCCTGTAAAAAAAGCAAGATCATTGTGTTCTGTCATCCAAACTAATTTTTCTTTTGCCGGCAGTTCGATCATGGGTGATGAATAACCTAATTTTTGCAAGGCAGTACACAATATCATTTGTTCTAAAATATTATCGCTCTTATTAAAAAGTTCCAATGCATCAGTTAGTATCTGCGTTTTATATTTTTCAAGTCCATCAATTGGTTTTACCGCCATCAATTTTGCCAAATGATATAGGATCACCGCCTTATTCTCATAATAAGGAGATAAGTCTTTATAATGAGTCATATAATCTTTTGATTGAATCGCTTTCACCAATAATTGCAAAGTTGCAGAATCCGCTTTTGTCCATTGCAAATTATATCGTTGTACAAAAGCCAAAGTGTTTGAAGCCACACAGAGATCATAGAACACAGGGAAATCCTTTCCGAACCAGGTTGAATAAGCAGGAATGGTTTTGTATTCATCCGGACAACCGATTATTCTTTTAGCTGGATAATTCGAATAATGCTGCATGGTGTCATGTATCCTCGCAGCATTCGAACTGTCTGTTTTCAATGCAGTCAAGCACCAAACTGTGTCATCAAAATCATCCGGCACACGCCATAAGTTTCCTGCAAAAAAAGGGATCCACCAATTGTACGGAAACTTGGGTTCAATATCCTGTCGCCAGAAATTATATGTCCCTCTCCCTTTTTTGTTTTCAAATTTTTTAAAAACACCGGATGCACGAAACTGAATGCTGTCAAGCAACACAGACTGATATGCTGTTAATTTTGAACGGACAGATTCTAATGTATTTAACACAATACAAAATGAAGTATTGTTGTCTTTGATCCGTTCAGAATAACCTTTATAATATTTATCCGTGTATGCAGGGAATGATCCTTTGATAAAAAATGCATCCTCTTTTATCTGTTGGTGTTCGATCCGTTTCAATAAATAACTGATCCATGCAGTATCAACAGATGCACGGACTGTATAAAAAGAAAAAAATAAGAGTATGAAAATAAAAATCCGCTTCAATGATTTCTGTTTAGAATTTCAATTAAAAATTACAAAAGCAAAATTAGTTCATTTGCCTGTCCCATTATTTTGAATTAACGCAGCCTCATCAAATCTTTTTTGCAACACAAGATATTCTAACAGCAATGCATCATTAAAAGCCGGGCAATAAAAATAAAATCTTGTCAGTCCTGAATTGAACAATGTGAATGCAAAAGATTTGGGCAAAATGCAGGCAAGGTTTGCAATAAAAAAAATAAAATTGTTTTGTTCCGTTTCATTGATGATATTCTCGCTGAATAATTTTTCATCCGGCAAACTAACACCCCATCGCAACAAAGAACTTCGAAGCAATATCTTTTCCAACAAATCATTTGTTTTGTTATTCGCATTGATCGCATCACTTATCAACTGTGCTTTATATTTTTCTAATCCGTCAATTTGTTTTACACCCATCAATCTGGATAAGTGATAAAGAATAGCCGGCGTTGTCTTATAATAGACTGACATGATCTCAGGGTGTGTGATATGATCTTTTTTTTCGATCATCCGCACTAAAAATTCAAGGCTTGCAGAATCAGCTTTCGTCCATGCCAAATGATACGATTGCACCATCAGCAAAGTATTACAGATGGTACATGCATCTAATTCAACCACCATTTTTTTCCCGAACCAGGTTGAATATGCTTCAATTCCTTTATAGGCTGAAAGTGTTGTCCTTGCAGGGTTTTCTTTGTTGTTCGTAAAGTGCTGCATGATCTGATGAACATTATCAACAATCGAATCGGATTCATTCAATACCATCATCATAATGGAAGTATCATCAAAATCATCTGCCAAAGCGAATGATCTGTCAAACAGGTTCAGCCAACCTCCGTTCGGAAATATTTTCGCTGTATCCGTTCGCCAGAAATTATAGGTATTTCTGCCTTTTGCATTCTTAAACTTTGGTGCAATTTTTTTGATGCGTTGAAAGATGCTGTCGCAAATGATTCGATCTTCTTTTTGCAGATAAGGTTTTAATTGTTTTAATGTTACGCCTGTGAGACCTGTAAAAAAAATATTATCATCATTCTTTAACGGATGATCTTTTGTGGAATACTGACGGTAAGAAGGAAACAATCCCTGCGGAAAATAAGATTCATGATGCACCTGCAGATAGTCTATGCGTTGCAGCAAGTGATGTATCAAACTATCATTGAAAGCATAAGTAAAAAAGGAAACAGATAAAAACGAAACAATACAAATTCCTTTTTTAATCATGAAGCAAGTTATCAATAAAACTTTATTTCAAAATACCGCGGCTGATCACGATGCGCTGCACTTCACTCGTGCCTTCATAGATCTGTGTGATCTTTGCATCACGCATCAAACGTTCCACATGATATTCTTTCACAAAACCATAACCACCATGTATCTGCACCGCTTCGACTGTAACCCACATGGCTGTCTCACTCGCATATACTTTTGCCATCGAACTGCTGAGATCGTAACTCAATCCGTTGTCTTTTTCCCATGCAGCTTTTAAACATAATAAACGTGCAGCTTCAATCCTGGTTGCCATATCAGCCAACTTGAATTGAATGGCCTGATGTTGTGCAATTTCTTTACCGAATGCTTTGCGTTGTTTGGAATATTTCAATGCCAATTCATACGCACCGCTTGCAATACCCAATGCCTGAGATGCAATACCGATACGTCCTCCGGCCAATGTCTTCATGGCAAAAGTAAAACCGAAACCATCTGCCCCTATCCTGTTTTCTTTGGGAACTTTTACATCCGTGAACATGATGGAATGCGTATCGCTTCCACGAATACCCAATTTATTTTCTTTTGCAGCAACAACAACTCCCGGACTATTTTTTTCAACGATCAAACAATTAATGCCTCGACTTCCTTTTGCAGGATCGGTTTGAGCAATTACTAAGTAAACACTTGCCGAAGAACCATTAGTGATCCAGTTCTTTGTTCCGTTCACTAAATAATGATCGCCTTTATCTTCAGCCATTGTTTTTTGCGAAGTGGCGTCACTGCCTGCTTCCGGCTCACTCAATAAAAATGCACCGATATATAACTCCCCATCTTTTTTTCCCTGCGCCAATGGCGTTAAATATTTTTGTTTCTGTTCTTCCGTACCAAAAGCTTCGAGGCCATAACAAACCAGACTGTTATTTACGCTCATGCAAACACTGGTGCTTGCATCGATCTTGCTGATCTCTTCCATCGCCAACACATAACTCACCGCATCCATTCCGGCACCTCCGTATTTGGGATCCACCATCATTCCCATAAAACCAAGATCGGCCAATTGCATTACCTGTTCTTTCGGAAATTTTTGATGTTCATCTCTTTCAATAACGCCGGGCAAACATTCATTCACTGCAAAATCTCTGGCTGCTTTCTGGATCATTAAATGCTCTTCTGTTAACTGGAACTGCATAGTTTATTTTTTCTGCCGCAAAAATAAGCATTGAAAACAATTAACCTAACAATTGTTAGTTTATAACAAATTATTTTTTATGGGACGAGCTTTTGTATTTCATAGAGGCTATTGTTGCGTCGCACACTTCTACTGTAAATCAATTAGCAACATTTCATCTTAAAGTAATCTTCTCCCCCTGTTCCGCTACATTAAAACCTTTCTTCTTCAATTCTGCATACGGCGCAGATTGCTTATCCAGCAAAGGATTTGTATGATTGAGATGAATAAAATAAATTTTCTTTTTATCAGTTGCAGTTAAAGTGGAGAACTGCAATATACTTTCTTCAATAAACGGATGCGGTATTTCATTCATTGCTCTTCCTGCCACTTCGCCGTCTTTATAAAATGTGCCGTCCAATAAAGCAACAGCGCTTTCTTTCACCAATTGATTCATATCTTTTCCAAACTTGTTCCATTTATCAATATCAGGGATATAGATCAATTTGAATTGCTGATATTGAATGCTGAAGCCAACCGTTTCACTAAACTCATCCCGATGCGGAACTAAAAATGGTGTTACCGTAATTCCGGTTGACAAATTAATGGAACTGTCTGCCCGCAAGTATTTCATCGAAAGATTATTGATCTCGAACAATTGATCCCATGGTCCGTTCTGCACTAAAAAATCATTCATTCTCGGCATCGCATACACCGGAAGCTTTTTGGTATTCATCGCTTCTCTTCCAAAATACATGAGTCCTGTGTAATGACCGATATGTGCATGTGTTAAAAAAATTCCGGAAGGCAACATCGAATATTCCGCATTTGTTTTACTACGGAATAATTGCAGTTGCGCAGTGATATCAGGTGTTGCATCAAATAACCACCATTGATGCGTTGCAGGATCGGCCAATGCCAAAGAAGCCACCATTCTTTTGGTTGAAGCATCATTCAAAACCTTTTTGCAGCAATCTTTTTCGCAGCCGGTCTGCGGATAGCCTGCATCCTGTGCCACTCCCAAAATCAGAATGAAAGGATCATTCTCCGTTTTTGTTTGAGCAATGGCTGTAATATTCAACAATAAAAAAATGGAAAGCAGTTTGATCATCTTAAACTTTATATCAATCAGAAATTAAAACTTAGTTGTTTTTAAAAATCCTTCAGGGTTTTCCCTCTGCGAACTCAAACTCACACACCAATAAAAAGAGACACTTTCAAAAAAAGTAAACCCTCTCCGCCTCTGCGGTAAAAAATCATCGCTAACAACAATTACATATATTTCTTCTGCAAATTGAACAACACATTTTTATCAGCATCATTGATATACTTTGTTGTATCCTGCATGAAATGACGTTTGAATGCACGAATAGCAGCAGTGGTATCTTTCACATCATAACCAACAATCCGCAATGCCTGAATATGATTAAAATTTACAGGAACAGTATCACGCACTTCATCATACCATAAACCGAATCCATGTTCTGCCAATCTTTTCCATGGAAAACGATAATTGGGATCGTTCTTTCTTCTCGGTGCAATATCACCATGCCCGATAAAATTCGCAGTCGGTATATCATATTTCTTTTTCAGCGTTGCCAATAAACTCAAGAGGCTTTTTATTTGTGCATCCGTAAACTCTTCGTATCCGTTATTATCAATTTCAATTCCGATGGAAGAAGAATTCACATCAATTAAATTACCCCATCTGCTCACACCTGCATGTTGCGCACGAAAATAATCATTGAGCATGTGATACACCACCCCTTCCTTACAGATCACATAATGTGCACTTACTTTAGAAGCCTCTGTGGTAAAGGTTTTCAGCGTTTGATCACAACTGTTTTGTGCCGTATGATGAATGATCACAAAATTAGGTTTGCGCAAACCGAAATTAGTGGTACCTGCAAAAAATGGCGGTTGTTTAATAGAATCATTTGCATCGATTAAAGGAATTTCCTTCATCACCTTTGTATAATTTTTTACTTGGTCATTATATGATTGATTGGTGGTTGCATATGGTGGTTTGCTGCAACTGTAAATGACGGCAATAACAAAAATTGTCGATAAGATTATTTTAATCTTCTTCATGCAATAAAAATTATGGATTGAAGGTAAAGAATGCAGGAGATGTTTCAGCTAAAAGACGGAAATACGTTTTATCTGTGAACCAAATATTGTTCGAAACTTTCTGATCTTTTTTCGAATGGAAAAATAATCGGTTCACCGCCTTCAATATTGATATAAAAATTATAAGCGCCTTCCTGCATGTGTGCTACGCGCAACTGTACCACCTGACCTTTAAAACTTCCTTTGCGAATAATGGCATTATTATTTTTATAACTGATGGTATACTGCAATGTCAGTTCCTGCAGTGCAGGATTTGTGACCTGAACAAGCATGTAATCGTAAACTACATCTGCAATAAGAATGTCATTTATCAATGCGGGGGGCATAGAATGATCATTGGTGAGCAAGTAAAATATACATCTTTTCCGAAAAAAAGAATTTTATTCGGTAAATTTTAAACAATTAATCAAGATATAATCAATTGCTCATATCCTGTAACAGACCGCATTAATGTTCATTCCGGCGCCTACTGAAGCAAATAGAACCACATCGCCGGGGTGGATGGATTGGTTTTCTATTTCACCTCTTTTCACCATATCGAACAATGTAGGTATTGTTGCAACTGAACTATTACCGAGATGATGTATGCTCATCGGCATGATATATTCTGGCAATTCATGGATACCGTAGAGTTCATACATTTTTTTAATAATGCCCTCATCCATCTTCTCATTCGCCTGATGCAGGAAAACTTTTTTCAGTTGATGAATATCAACACCACTCTTATCCAGACAGTCTTTCATGGCAGCAGGAACATGTTTGATGGCATATTCATATACTTTTCTGCCTTTCATTTTAATATAACGAACAGCAGGGTCTGCATCCGGCAAATTTGATTTGCCCATGAATAAATAACCCACTTCATCACCGCAATGAGATTGAACACTTGCAGACAGGATACCGCTTTCCGTATTTTCCCTTGCCTCTGCAATGCAGGCCCCTGCACCATCAGAGAAGATCATGCTGTCCCTGTCATATATATCAATCACTCTTGATAAAGTCTCTGCACCGATGATCAAACATTTTTTGGCAAGTCCTGATTTGATATATGAATCAGCCTGTATCAATCCCTGCAACCAACCGGGACAGCCGAATAAAATATCATAGGCCACACAATTCGGATTTTTAATTCCCAATGCTTTTTTAACTCTTGCTGCCAATGCAGGCATGGCATCTGTTTGAATGGTCTGGTCCAATACATTACCGAAATTATGTGCGAAGATCACCTGATCCAATGTTTCAGGGTCAATACCCGCATCTGCAATGGCACGCTGGGAAGCGATCACAGCAAGGTCTGAGGTATTAATGTTTTTGGGTGCATAACGCCTTTGTTCAATGCCTGTTATCTGTTTGAATTTAGCTGCAATGATTTCAGAAGGTAATTCAATCTTTACATTATTTTCTCCGTAAAATTCATGTGAGGCAAAATCTTTATTGCTCTTCATTTCTTCCGGAATATAACTGCCGATTCCCGTGATAACTGTCTTAACTCCACTCATTATTCTTGAGTTTTAATTTTTCATATAAGCGTAGCGATAAAAGTACGTCGTTGTGCATCAATGAACAAAAATCCTTCATTTCTTTTATTGATAAAACTATCTTTGAAAAAAAATTATGTCACTTCTTCTCGGCAGAAATACATTCGGCGATATTTCAAACAAAGGCAATCTCTTATCAAAAGAGGAAGCATTTCAATTATTTCATGAATGGGTGTTGAACCCTAAACTTCAGTTGCACATGAAGCAGGTTGCGCATTTGATGAAATGCTGGGCATCTGAAAAAGAAAATTTATCAGGTGATGATGAATGGAAGTGGGAAATGACCGGTTTACTGCATGATGCCGATTGGGATCAGTGGCCTGACCTTCACTGCAAAAAAATAATCGAAGAATTAGAGATCAGAAATATTGATCCTGAAGTGATGCACGCCATCGCATCACATGGTCCTGTTCATTTTGGTGTGGAGCCTGAAACAAAGATGGATCAAATGTTGTACGCATTTGATGAATTATCCGGATTAATACATGCCTATTCATTGATGCGACCTGAAGGCTATGCCGGAATGGAATTAAAAGGTGTAAAGAAAAGATTAAAAGAAAAGTCTTTCGCAGCCAATGTCTCAAGAGAAGATATTCAGGATGCCTGCAATAGGGCACAAATAGGTTTGGATGAATTGATCGAATTCATTATTGCCAAACAACCATCTGTCAGTTGATCTAAGTAACATTCTTGATGATCGCATCGAAAGATGTTAATCCAATTAACTTTTCGGAAATAAATCCTTCTGCGTATTCCACACCGATCCTTTTACCGAGCATCATGGCTCTTGCTTTCACTGTTTCTAAGAATTGAGGTGATGAAATATAAGTTTGAGGTTCGTTCAGATCAGGATTGTGAAATTGGGTCGCATAACAAAGTACAGCTTCCATTTTCTTTGCCATTTGTGCAGAAATATCGATCGCAAAAGAAGGTTGCATAAACCTATCTTGGATATAATGGAATACATACGATGGTCGCCATGGATCCTGATGTTTGCCATCCGAATCTGATCTTATTTTACGAAGCCCTGCAAGGAAAGCCGCATCAGCAACCAATTTGGAGCTTCTGCCATGATCGGGATGGCGATCATCCGGCGCATTGCAGAATATGATGTCGGGCTGATATTTTCTCAGCACTTCTATCACTTTTCTTTTATTGGCTTCATCATTCTGAAAAAAGCCATCGGCCATTCCCAAATTATCTCTAACAGAAACACCTAATAATTTTGCAGCTTTGGCTGATTCGATCACACGGGTTTCTGCATTACCGCGGGTGCCCAATTCGCCTCTTGTCAAATCAATGATGCCTACTTTTTTTCCTTCTGCAACAGAAGCCAGAATAGTGCCTGCACAACCTAACTCCACATCATCTGGATGAACACCGAAAGCCAGAATATCTAATTTCATATTTTTTATTTAGCAATCACAAATTAATACATCAACAACAAAAAACCCAACCGCAGTGGTTGGGTTTCGGATATGATGCAAGAAAAATTATACTTTTTCTTTTTTAGCATAACGTTTGTTGAATTTATCGATACGGCCTGCAGTATCAACCAACATATTTTTACCCGTGTAAAAAGGATGCGATGTGTTGGAAATTTCCAATTTGATCAGTGGATACTCATTACCGTCTTCCCATTTAACTGTTTCCTTTGTGGCTGCGGTTGAACGACTTAAAAACTGATAACCGTTACTCATGTCTTTGAAAACAACGAAACGGTAATTTTCAGGATGGATACCTTGCTTCATATTTTTTGATTTTAGGTTGTACGGATTTTGCCGTACGATTATTAATAATTTTTGGAGGGCAAAGGTAAGTTTTGGGAGCTTTACAGCCAAATGAAATTGGTTTTAAGCCCAAATCCGGTCCTGACTTAACTTTTCATGTTCTCATATTGCAAAGGAAGTCCAAAATTCCCCGTCCTGCAAAGGGCGATCACTTCCTGCAGATCATCTAATTTTTTGCCCGTAACGCGAATGATATTATCCATGATCGCAGGCTGCACTTTCAATCCGGCATCTTTTATGGCTTTTACGATCTTCTTGGCATCTTCCTGTTTCAATCCGTTTTTTACGGAAATTTCTTTTTTCACTACTTTACCGCTGGGATAAGCGTCTTTTGTAAAATCGAAAGAACTGGCATCAATTCCCTGTTTCATGGAACGGCTGATGATCACATCAATCACCTGTTTCATTTTCATATCACTCTCCACTTCTACCGAAACGATATAATCTTTCTTATTCAGCTCGATCTTCACCAAAGAATCTTTGAAATCGAATCTGTTCTGTATTTCTTTCTTAACGGTATTGATCGCATTATCCAATGTTTGCAGGTCAACTTTGCTGGCAATATCAAATGATGGCATATAAAAAATTTTTACAAAGATAAATATGTAATGAGTTTATTACATTCACCATTCAAAAAACAATTTACATGAGCCAAAATATTCATCGCAGGGAATTTATCAGAAATTCAGGATTGGCCGGATTATCTGTCGGGCTATCCTTCAACCATCTGAGTTCATTTGTTCCTATTCAAAAAAGCAAAGTTCGTATCGGTTTGATCGGTGTGGGTTTGCGCGGACAAGAACATGTTCGATTGATGGCAGATAGAGATGATGTGGAAATCATTGCCATGGCCGATCCGGATAAACAAATGATGGCCGATTCACAACAAATCATTGCTAAAGCAGGAAAAAAAGCGCCGGTTGAATTTGGCAATGGCAATACTGATTATAAAAATTTATTGAAACGGGATGATATTGATGCCGTCATCATTGCAACACCCTGGGAATGGCATATCATTCAAGCCATTGATGCCCTGCATGCAGGAAAGATTCCGGGCGTTGAAGTATGCGGCGCCATTAAATTACAGGACTGCTGGGATATTGTGAATGCGAGCGAAAAAACAAAACTACCTGCAATGGTCTTGGAAAATGTTTGTTATCGCAGAGATGTAATGGCAGTATTGAATATGGTTCGGCAGGGAATGTTCGGCGAATTGTTGCATTTGCAGGGGGGCTATGAACATGACCTGCGCGGTGTTAAATTCAACGACGGTATCACTCCTTATAACTCGGGTGTTGAGTTTGGTGCAAAAGGTTTCAGCGAAGCAAAATGGAGAACGCAACATTCTGTTGACAGAAACGGTGAATTGTATCCAACACATGGCTTAGGACCCGTAGCAACGATGATCGATTTGAACAGAGGAAATCGTTTGACAAAATTGTCATCGGTTGCAACAAAATCAAGAGGGTTGCATAAATATATTGTAGATCATCCAAAAGGTGGTCCAGATCATCCCAACGCAAAAGTGAATTTTAAATTAGGGGATATTGTGACCACTCAAATTCAAACTGCAAACGGGGAAACAATTGTTTTAACGCATGATACAAATTCTCCGCGACCTTATAATTTGGGATTTCGTGTGCAAGGCACAAATGGCATTTGGCAGGATAATCATGCTGGCGAATTCAATGCAGGTCTGATATATTTTGAAGGAAAAAGCAAACCGCATACCTGGGAAAATACGGAAGCCTACCTGAAACAATACGATCATCCGCTTTGGAAAAAATATGAAAAGAATGCAGAAGGCGCAGGGCATGGAGGCATGGACTGGTTTGTTGATAATGCTTTTATTGAATGCATCAAACGCAATGCAGATTTTCCTTTGGATGTATATGATCTCGCAACATTGTATTCCATCACCCCTTTGTCTGAAAAATCAATAGCAGAAGGCGGTTCATTACAAATGATCCCTGACTTTACTAACGGGAAATGGCAGAACAGAAAACCAAATTTTTGTTTGGGACAAAATGATTATTAAAAAAATATGTTAACAGATACTTTAAGACAGATATTCAAACGTGACCATCAAAAATTGAAGATAGAAATTGAAGCATATAAAGATGAAAGCAATTTGTGGGCTATTGACAGATCCGTTACCAATTCAGCAGGAAATTTGTGTTTGCATTTGACAGGAAATCTAAACCATTTTATCGGTGCGGAATTTGGCAAGACCGGTTTTGTGAGAGATCGTCCACTTGAATTTTCTGATAAGGATGTTCCGAGAAAAATATTGATACAAAAAATTAATGAAACGATCGATGTTGTTGATCTTTCGCTCAGAAAAATACCGGAAGAAAAATTGCAGGAGGAATATCCGGTCATTGTATGTACAGAACCCATGAGCACTGAATATTTTTTGATTCATTTAGCTGCTCATCTTTCATATCACTTGGGGCAGATCAATTATCATCGCAGGTTATTGGATTGCTGATTGATATTCCTGTAACAACTTGATCTGGTTTCTTGCACGTACTAAATTATGTGTTGGATATTTGCATCCGTAATACATATCATTGTTGATAAAGTCAGCCAGAAAACGAATGGCCTGCATATAGATCAACACTTCACCGGAAAGAAAGAAATTATCTTTCTCATAAGGACTTAGCTCATTTCCCATTCCTTTCAAATACCCATCCTGTATGGATTTCAGGAATTCTTTGCGGACAATTACTTTGGATAAGTCTGCTTCTTCTTCAGACACAGGGCAAATATAAGTGCGCATCATATCGCCTACATCGCTTAAAAAATATCCGGGCATGATGGTATCCAGATCGATCACACACAAGCCTTTATTCTTTTCATCAAATAACACGTTGGATATTTTTGTATCATGATGCGTTACTCTTTGTTTTGCTCCAGCATGGTGAATGAATTTTTCAAATTTTTCAACAATATTTTTTTGTGACAGAATGAATGCAATATCATTTTCGGTCTCAACAATTCTTTCGGCATTTCCATCCAAAATAGCAGCTTCAAATTGCTGATAACGCAGGGAAAGATTGTGGAAATCAGGTAATGTAATTTTTAATGTATTTGCATCCAAACCATTCAGCAATGCAGTAAACTTTCCAAATTGAAATGCCGCTTCATAGGCCTGGTCAGGAGTTTGTACAACATCAATAGTAAAGGAATTTTTTATAAAATTGAAACTGCGGTAATGTCCGTCTTCAACAATGCATAGCGTTTCAGCATTTTTATTTTCAATGGGTGCCGTGAATAAATAATCAGGATGATGTGTTTTGAAATAATTAGAGAGTAATTTCAAATTATCATCAATAAAATCAGCTCTCTTAAAAATATTGGTATTGATCTTTTGCAGAATGAATTCCTGTCCATCACTATTAACTTTCCATGTATTATTGATCAATCCCGAATGAATGCTTGAATAACCGGCATTCTTCCAACCATAAAAATCGCATATCGATTTAAAAATATTTTCATTCATACCGCCAAAGTACAAACAATATCTTCTCCGTATCTTTCAAAAAAATAAATCATGCTATCCTACGATACTTTAACTGAAGCTTTAACTGACCTGAAGAAAAGGGGCTTCACAACAGACTTTAATATTTCATTTGAGCATATCAAATGCAGCGATACCGGGAAACAATTATACCCGCAAGACTTTGAGATCGTGGAACATTACCGGTTTGAAGGTAATACTGATCCGGGCGATGAGAGTGTCGTATATGCTATTCACTCAATAGACGGAAGTATGAAAGGGACATTGGTCAGCGCTTACGGAATGTATAGTGAAGCCATGAGTGAAGACATGATCAAAAAATTAGCAGTACATGAATAAAAATTAAACAATGCAAAGAAGAAAATTTATCAGTTTAGGTTCTCTTGGTTTATCTGCATTTACCTTTTCATCCTTCAAATCACCGAAAGCTATTCGCAAACCGATCGTTATTTCAACATGGGATGCCGGTATCGAAGCCAATAAAGCAGCTTGGAAGATATTGAATAACGGCGGAGCTGCATTGGATGCTGTTGAACAAGGTGTAATGGTTACGGAATCCTCTCAAAACTGTTGTGTTGGATTGGGCGCAAACCCTGACAGAGATGGATTTGTAACATTGGATGCCAGCATCATGGATCACCAATTTAATTGTGGTTCTGTTGCATTTTTGGAAAGAATCAAACATCCCATTTCTGTTGCCAGGAGAGTGATGGAAAAAACACCGCATGTAATGTTAGTTGGAGAAGGCGCACAACAATTTGCAGTGGCTGAAGGCTTTCCATTGCAAAATGAAAAATTAAGTGATAATGCAAAGAAAGCTTATGAAAACTGGTTGAAAAAAAGCGAATACAAACCTGTGATTAATGTAGAACGTACAAAAGGAAATAATGCTTATGCTCCATCAAAATTAGAAAACGGAGAATGGAATCATGATACCATTGGCATGGTTGCATTGGATGCCTATGGAAATCTAAGCGGCAGTTGTACTACCAGCGGACAAGGTTTTAAAATGCGTGGAAGAGTGGGCGACTCCCCCATTATAGGTGCAGGATTATTCGTTGACAATGAAGTGGGCGCTGCGACTGCAACAGGTCAGGGCGAAGATGTGATACGAATCAGCGGATCACACCTCGTTGTTGAATTGATGCGGCAAGGTTTGCACCCGGAAGCAGCTTGCAAAAAAGCTGTTGAACGGATCATCAAAGCAAAAGGAATTGAAAAAAGCAAAGAGATACAGGTTGGATTTATTGCTATCAATAAACAAGGAGAATATGGCGGTTACTGCATTCAGAAAGGCTTCAACTTTGCAGTTTGCTATGCTGATGATCAAAATTTTTTAGTGGACGGAAAATTTATTTTATAACATCATTATAAATGGAAAATATTTTAGAGATCGCCGTTTTCAATATTCAATCCGCTTTGATCGCCGCAAATGGAGGTGCTGACAGAATTGAATTATGCGAGAATTATGCAAATGGTGGCACTACGCCATCGTATGGGATTTTAAAAACAGTAAGAGAAAAAATTTCAATCCCAGTGTTTGTGATGATCTGTCCGCGAGCCGGTGATTTTTTATACAGCGATGATGAATTTGAAGTGATCAAAAAAGATATTGTGATCTGCAAAAAACTTGGATTTGACGGCATTGTTTGCGGTATTCTAAATATTGACGGCACCATTGATCAAAAAAGAACAGCAGAAATTATTGAATGGGCTTACCCGCTGGAATTCACGTTCCACAGGGCTTTCGACAGATGTAAAGAACCCTTCAATGCACTCGAGTTTCTGATTGACAGCGGTTGCGACCGTATATTGACCAGCGGCCAAAAAGCTACTGTTATCGAAGGGAAAGAACTGATCAAACAATTGATCCAGCAGGCAGATGACCGCATCACTATTCTTCCGGGCGGCGGTTTACGAAGCAATAATGCTGCAGAATTAAAAGCTTTTACCGGTGCAACAGAATTTCATAGTTCTGCAAAGAAAATAGTACATACAAAAATGCAGTTCATCAATTCAAACATGAATGATGAAACAGACCAGGTAAGTGTTGATGTGGAAGAAATACAAAAAATAAAATCTTGGATAGAAGCGGATTGAGTTGATCCTCTTTCATTGTTTTTTAACCGTAATTACATTTAGAAATACAATGTCATGGTGAGGCACTCGAACCATGATTTTATAACGAGCATACCACATTTCACTCTTCGAGAACCTCAGAGTGACAAGCCCTTCATCTTGCGGCATTACCCTTAGTGAAATAATTCTATGCATAACTTTGCCTTAAGATTATTTCCTTTATGATCATCCGCGATGAAATACTAAAAGAACATTCAAAAGAAAATGCATTGCGCATTGCAACCTATGCCTGTTCATCCAAAAAGAATTTTAAAGAATTAATGAAATGCTTTCTGGACAAGGAATACCGTATTGCACAAAGAGCAGCATGGAGCGTAAGTTGGGCTGCCCGAAAGAAACCGGAAATGATCCAACCTTATATTAAAGTATTGGTGGAGCAGTTACAAAGAAAAGATGTTCATCATGCTGTGATCAGAAATTCGATCAGGGTTTTAGAAGATATGGAGATACCTGAAGCATTTCATGGTGAAGTAATGAATACCTGTTTCAATTTTATTGAAGATCCTTCCACCCCTATTGCCATCAAATCTTTTTCTTTGACTGCTTTATTCAATCTCTCCAAACATTATCCTGAAATAAAACATGAATTAAGATTGATCATTGAAGAAAGATGGGATACCGAAACGGCTGCATTCAGGGCAAGAGGTAAGAAAATATTGAAAGCCCTCGACAGAAAGATCTTTTAGTAATCAAAGGGAAGCAGATCTCCCAGTCTTTGAAAATACCAGTAACCCGAAACGCTGATATCAGCTTCCTTGAAATATGCGCCGCTGGCTTCTACCCTTATCTGTTTATTACCGTTAAAGACGAGATATGACACAGGATTTATTGCTATTTCATTATCCGTATTCTTATAAACAACCTGCAATGCTTTACCGTTGCCAAAGATCGAAATGATACTGTCTGCATTCCTGAAAAGCGATGTCGCCACGGGCTTTTTATCAATCAGTTCTGCATAGGCCTTCTTTCCTGTTCCGGATATTCCTACAAAATCGTAATTGGTTTCTTTTAGGATGGCACTTAATCTTCTGTAAGAGGAATCTTCTGTATAAATCCTTGTTATTCTTTTTACTTCATAGCTCCGCTGTTTTAAGCTATCAGCATTAAATGCACGCATAAAACGAAGCATTGAATTTTGATAAACAAATTTTCGTTCTTCGCGCCACTTCTGTACTATCTCCGTCTTTTGTGAGGTCAATGGTTTATACCATTTGAATATCTTATAGAGGACTTCATTTTTATCTGTAATAAAAAAATCATCAAACACGCAAGTGATCATATACCCCAATGCTTCATTGAAAATGACCAGTGGTGCCTCGGTTGATATACTCAATATCTTAGAAGAATCATTGTACTCAAAATGCAAAGCATCCGGGTTGGCTATCTCACATTCTTTTGCATTTTTAGATATTCCCAAAAACACTGTTGTGAACCTGCTACCCCATTTATCCTGTTGTTGCTTTATAACGCTGTCAGGCAAAGCGTTTTCAGCTTCAAATGCTGTGGGTTCGAAACGGATATTGTTGATACTTACTTTTGCTTCAAATTGAATACTGAGGGTTTCGTATCCTTTTTTTGTGCAAACAATTTCAAAATATTTATCAGTGATATCTGCAAGAAAATATTTTCCGTTACTGTCTGTTACAGTGTATTTAGAAGTATTATTTATAAAAACAGTTGCTCCACTTACAGGCTGTTTGGATTTTGCTTCCATAACAATTCCTGCAACAGCATAATTCTCTGCTAATACGATTGATTGAGAAAATAAAATAAAACAAAAGGGCAGGAATATTTTCAATGACTCTCATTTAATATTGATCAATACAACATCCTTACTTTAATGGTCTCTTTTACTTTCTTTAATAATTCCAATGCCTGAGTGGACAATTTTTTATCTACATCCAGTACCACATAACCGATATCATCATTTGTTTTTAAATATTGTCCCACAATATTGATATGGTATTTTGAAAGTTCTGTATTAATGGCACTTAATACACCCGGCACATTTTTATGAATATGCAAAATACGATGCGCTCCTTCCACTGCCGGTAAACCGATAGCCGGCACTGTATGTGATCCGTTGGTGATACCCTTTTCTAAATAATTAAACAGTTTGGCACTTACATCATCCCCGATATTCTGTTGTGCTTCCTCTGTTGAACCACCGATATGCGGTGTAAGGATCACATTCGATAAACCTTGCAATGATGTTGAGAATTTATCACCGTTCTTTTCAGGTTCCCAAGGATACACATCAATGGCTGCACCACCCAAACTGCCGTCCAGCAGGGATTTGCTTAATGCATCCAGATCAACCACTTCTCCTCTTGCATAATTGATCAATATCGCCCCTTTCTTAAAAAATTTGAGATTGGTTTTATTGATCAGGTTTTTTGTTTGCGGTGTTTCGGGCACATGCAATGAAACAATATCACTTTGTGTTAATACTTCTTTCAAACTTCTGCATGCAGTTGCATTACCTAAAGGAAGTTTTGTTTCAACATCATAAAATACCACTTTCATTCCTAATCCTTCTGCCAACACACTTACCTGCGATCCGATATTCCCATAACCGATCAGGCCCAATGTTTTTCCTCTCAATTCAAAACTTCCTTTCGCATCTTTCAACCAAATGCCTTCGTGTGCCGCTTTATTTTTATCCGGAATTCTTCTGATGAGCATAATCGATAAACCAATGATCAATTCTGCCACACTTCTTGTATTACTGTATGGTGCGTTGAATACAACAATACCATTTTTGGTTGCTGCTTTTAAATTCACCTGATTCACGCCGATACAAAAACAACCGATGGCCTGTAATTTTTTTGCAGACTGAATTACTCTTTCCGTGATCTGTGTTTTGGAACGAATACCCAACAGATGTACATCCTTCACAGCTTCTATCAATTCATCTTCACTCAATGCACCGTTGAGTTTTTTTACATTCACATAACCATATTGTTTGAATTGCTGAACGGCTTTATCGCTGATATTCTCTAAAAAAAGAATATTAATTTTTTCTTTCGGGTAGCTGGTTGTTTGAATACTCATAGCAACGAAATTAAATGTTATTTCAAAAGGGTTGATCGAATAATTTTTCCACGACTGTGGTTAACCTCTCGATTCGGAAGCATATTCGGCTATATTTGCCGCGATCCAAAAAATAAACCAGCATGCAGCGTATCGTTATTGTGACCGTTTTATCGTTTTTGTTCATTTCCTGCCACTCGCAGCAACATGCTCCTGAAAAAATAATCGTTGCCCCTGATTTTAAATTCAAAACATTAAGTCAGGCCACCAAACAAAAATATGCTGATGCCATTGAGCCATTATACCAGAAAATGTTGCTGAGCAAGGGTTTTAACGGCAGTGTATTGATGGCTAAAGACGGCGAGATCGTATTTGAAGATTATCACGGCATCTATGATACCAGAACAAAAGAAAATATCAGTGCCACCACTCCTTTTCATCTGGCATCCATATCGAAAACATTTACAGGAATGACTATTTTACGATTATGGGAGCAAGGCAGAATTTCTTTGGAAGACTCTGTTCAAAAATATATTCCGCAATTCCCATATCACAATATCACCATCCGTGAATTATTATCGCACATGAGCGGATTACCGAAGTATGAATATTTCATGGATGGAAATAAAACTGAAACTTATCTCACAAAAAACAAAAAAGGTAAGATAGTTAAACGTACAAGGAGCATCAAAAATCCAAATGCACCGCAAATAAAAGAACCCATCACCAATGAAGTGATGATGCAATATATGATCGACAATAAACCTCCCGTTCAGTTTGCACCCAACAAAATGTTCAATTATTGCAACACCAATTTTGCCATCCTTGCATTGATCGTTGAAAAAATAACGCATATTTCTTTCCCGAAATATATGGTGGACAGTGTTTTTTCTCCAATCGGCATGAAGAACAGTTTTATTTTCAATACTGAAAAAGCGGCAGGTTATGTCCCGTCATACAAAGGCAAATCACCTTATAAATTAGAAAAATTTGATTTCATTTACGGCGATAAAAATGTGTACAGCACTGTAAGAGACTTATTGCTTTGGGACAGGACTTTATATGAAGGAACGTTTGTAAAAAAATCAACGGTTGAAATGGCGGCACATCCGCAAACCTATGAAAGAAAAAAAGGGCATTATTACGGATTGGGTTGGCATTTGCAGATAACCGACAATAATCTTGATACCGTTATTTATCATAACGGATGGTGGCATGGCAATAACACTGTATTCACCAGATTGGTAAGTGATACTGCAACCTTAATTATTTTAGGAAATAAGTTCAACACCAATATTTATAAGGCAAGACAAATGATCAATGTGTTTTCTACCATCACAACAGACAGTACAGATGTGGAATAAAACAATTGCGGCAAATTAAGATCAGCTAACAGGAATTTTTAGATGTATAAAAGTTCCTTCTCCTATAACAGAGTTGATACTGAATTCTCCATTGAATGCATACGCCCTTTCCTGCATTCCCAAAATACCATGATGCATTTTTTTGTCAACGGAAGAAATATCAAACCCGTCGCCGTTATCATGGATATCCATTATTATTTCATGATGCTCATGGTTCAAACTAACACTGGCATTTGTTGCATTTGAATAACGAATAATATTGGTTAAACTTTCCTGCAAAATACGGTACACCGCTAATCTCGGTTCATATTTCATATCGATCTTACCTGTAAAATTGCTTTTAAAAAGAATGGCAATATTGCTTGATTTTGAGACAGAATTGATCAGCCATTCAGCAGCAGCGTGAATTCCAACTTCTTCCAACATGGCAGGATGCAATGAACTGTGTATCTTTCTGAATGAGATCATCGTTGAATTAATTTCATTCAACAATTCATCTATCTTTTTCTTTACAATAACCTTATCATCATCAATATGTTTATCCAGCCATGAAGCACCAAACTTTATCAAAGTAAGGTTTTGGCCCAATTCATCATGTATCTCTCTTGCTATTTCTTTTTTCTCCGTTTCACTTATTTTTTGCAAATGCGCAGCAAAATCTCTGATCTCGGTATTCATGCGCAATAATTCTTTTTCGCTTTCTTTTACTTTTGAAAGATCGATGGCTGTGGTTGAAATATGCACGGGTTGATTCGATTCATTCTTATGAAGCACAATCACCTGCAACACAGGTATCATTTTTCCGCTTCTGGATACATATATATTTTCACCTGTCCATTTTCCTTCCTTGAAAAGTATCTCATTAGCCTGCTCGATTATTTTTGCACCTTCAACTGGTCTGAACTCTGCTAAATTGCATTTGGAGATATCTTCCTCTTCCCCAATTTCAAGTACATTTTTCAATGCTTTGTTGCCGTATAAAAGATTCCTGTTCAGATCTGTTATCGCAACAAAAGCGTCTGAATTTTCAATGATCTTTGTCAATTGTTTTTGTTCATCTTCCAATTCTTTTCTTCCGGTGATATTTTCTTTTACGGCAACAAAATTGGTGATGTCGCCTGCTTCATTTTCGATGGGTGAAATGATGGCATATTCCCAATAATAGTCACCATTCTTTTTCTTGTTACGGAAGATGCCCTGCCATTCTTTATGATGTGTGATATCATTCCATAAATTAGTGTATTCAGCATCCGCAGTATAACCGCTTTTTAATATGCGTGGATTTTGATTCTTGGCTTCCTCATAGCTGTAGCCTGTTAATTTTGAGAAAGCAGGATTCACATATTCTATATTGCCTTTCAGATCAGTGATAACGATGGATGCGGAACTTTGTTCCACTGCCTGCATCACTTTTCGCAATTGTTTTTCAGCAGCAATACGTTTATCATTGATGCTGAAAGTAGTGAGCGAATGACCCACATTTTTTGAAACATTTACCAGCAATGCTATTTCATCATCCGTAAAAAAGTTTGACCTGGAAGCATATAAAGTAAATACATGTGCCACTTTTGCATCTACTTCAATGGGTAAAGCAATGGAAGAACGATAACCTCTTTTCAATGCTTCTGTACGCCATAAACCCATAGCGGGATCCTTTGCAATATCGTTACTGTAATAATATTGGCCTTCACGAATGGCAGTCCCTGAAGGGCCTCTGCCTTCGGGTATATCCTTACTCGAAATGGTCTTCACAACCTCAATATAACCCTCTTCATGGCCTGCCCATGCAATGGGATGAATGTTTTGTGTTTCAGGATCAATATCACCGATCCATGCAAAAGAAAGTCCGCCCGATCTTACAGCGATCTTGCAGATATCAGTAAATATTTCATCCGCAGATGTTGCACGTGTTACCAGATCATTTACATCACTGATAAAATGATAGAGCCTGTTTGATTTTTCTAATTCTTCTGTTGCTTTTTTCCTAACGGTAACATCTGTCATATAAATGGAAATGCCGTTGACCGAAGGGAATATACTGGTACGGTACCATCGGTTTTCTTTGGGATAGAAAAACTCAAAATGTTTTTCTTCCTGTTCTGCAAAAGCGATCAGAATGGTTTGAATATTATCCATTCCAAAACTTGGCGATAGAATATGCTTCAATTTCTTTCCCGAAATATTCCTTTCCCGAATATCCATTAATTCTATAAAAATATTATTGTAATAATTGATATTAAGATCTGCATCTGTTGCGATAAACCCAGCTTTTACTCTATCAAAAGTTTCTACTAAAAGTGATGTTTGTTCTTTTACCCTCGCTTCTAATGATTCATTTGACTTTTTTAAAGACAAAGCCATTTCTTCCAGTTCATGCTGCGCTTTTTTCAATTCGGTGATATTTGTATTGATAACAAAATATCCTTCTGTTAAACCGCGCTCATTTTTGATCGTATTTGCATTAGTAATTAAATCAAAAACATTTCCCTCCGCATCTTTACAGACACGTTCGGCTTTCCAATAATCATTTTTTTTCAAAAAATTGAGTCTTTGCTCAAGGTCTTGTTCAGAATAGTCTATTCGATATTCATCAAGTGTGTGTTTGCCGATTATTTCGCTCTTATTTAGTTTGTACAATTCTTCTGTGGCCTTATTGCAGGAGGTTATCTTAAAATTATCATCATAAATTATAATTGAATCTGAACTGCTGTTGATGATATTTTCAAATAATTTATTCTGAGAAAGTAATTGATCTTTTATGGCTGTTTGTTTTATTAAACGCCAGAATATAAAAATGAGCGAGGCAACTGTTATAAAAATGATTATTGCGAATAAAGTATAAATTTTTTGTGACTGCTGATTTCTTTGATCCTCTATGGCCCTCAGGCTTTGTCTTCCCAGGTCAGAAATGAAATTGAATTTATTGCTGAGATCACGACCCGCTGCATTACTGTTTTTTCCATCCATTAATGCTATTGCTTCAATCGGCTTACCATTGACAGATAAGTTTACAACAGAATCAAAAAATGATATTTTATTGTTCAGATAAGATTCTAAAACTAAAATATCATTACAAGGAATATTTTTATTACCGCATAAAGCTTTCAAATTAATAATCTGATTATTGGCTGCAGAGCGGTCATTACCATATTTGTCAAATATATTTCTGTTTTTAAGGATCAGATAAGGCCTTACATCTGATTCAATTTCAGTCAATGAAGTTTGAAGCTTATCCAAATGGTACATCATTTTCAATACCACTTTTTCATCCTCGGTTTGTCCTAAAGTTGCTTGAAGGTTTTTGTACGTTAAGGCATATAATATTAGCAGAGCTACAAAGGAAACTAAAATAGCATAATAGATGAGGGATCTGGACTTCGTTAGTTTCATAAGCAAGCTTATAAAAGCAGTAATTAAATATACAAAAGTTTTATATTAAAAAAATATTCATACAACTATATTATATAAGCGGTTTTATATCATTATTGCGATAGTTTATAGAAAAAAGAGAACTGTATCAGAGAAGAAAACTGCCAATGCTGTTTATAACAAATAAAGAGAATGAATAAAACTGCCTGATCTTCAGCTATACTTATTAAGCTAAAAATAAACGGGTTTAAACAGTTTTCCCCTTATTTTTGCCACCCTATCAAAAAACTACTATTTAGACAACTATCTTGCTTATGAACAATTTGTTTTATGCTGTTCCTGCCATGGGTATCGTGGGATTGATCTACACTTTAATAAAATTCAATTGGGTCTCTAAACAGGATGCCGGCAATGAGAAGATGAATGAGATCAGCACACATATTGCTGACGGTGCGATGGCCTTTTTAAAAGCTGAGTGGAAAATTCTTTCATATTTTGTTGTGATCGTTGCCTTATTGCTTGCATTCATGTCGCAAACAAATCCTAATTCGCATTGGTCCATTGCCATTGCATTTATCATTGGTGCCATCTGCAGTGCCACTGCCGGTTATATCGGAATGAAAATAGCAACCAAAGCAAATGTTCGTACTGCACAGGCCGCCAGAACAAGTTTACACAAAGCATTGGCTGTTTCTTTTACCGGCGGATCGGTGATGGGATTGGGTGTTGCGGGTTTAGCCGTATTAGGTTTAGGCAGTTTATTCATTATACTCAAACATATTTTTGCACCGGGTTCTGCTGCCAATTCTGATGAAATGGTGAAGACCATCGAAATATTGACCGGTTTTTCTTTGGGTGCTGAATCCATTGCATTATTTGCCCGTGTGGGTGGTGGAATTTATACCAAGGCTGCTGATGTAGGCGCTGATCTGGTGGGTAAAGTGGAAGCAGGTATTCCCGAAGATGATCCTCGTAATCCTGCAACCATTGCAGATAATGTGGGCGATAATGTGGGTGATGTTGCCGGTATGGGCGCCGATCTGTTCGGTTCTTATGTGGCAACGGTTTTAGCGACAATGGTATTGGGACAGGAAACAAAGTCAATAGATAATTTTGGTGGATATGCTCCTATTCTTTTACCGATGCTGATCGCAGGTGTGGGTATCCTTTTTTCAATCGTAGGAACATTTTTTGTTCAGGTGAGCGATAAAGCAGGCATCAATACACATAATGTGCAGAAAGCATTGAATATGGGTAACTGGGGTTCGATCATTTTAACCGCATTTGCCTGTGCAGGATTGGTGTATTATGTTTTACCACCCACCATGTCACTTCGCGGCATTGAATTTTCGCGTGATGGTGTATTAGGTGCCATTGCAGTTGGATTAACAGTGGGTACATTAATGAGTATCATCACTGAATATTATACAGCCATGGGAAGAAGGCCGGTTTTATCCATCATCCGTCAATCATCTACAGGTCATGCGACCAATGTTATCGGTGGTTTGGCCGTTGGAATGGAATCTACTTTATTACCCATCCTTGTTTTAGCGGGTGGTATCTGGGGTTCATTTTCATGTGCAGGTTTATATGGTGTTGCCATTGCTGCAGCAGGTATGATGGCAACAACTGCCATGCAATTGGCCATTGATGCATTTGGGCCTATTGCAGATAATGCCGGTGGTATTGCTGAGATGTGTGAATTGCCAAAAGAAGTTCGTGAAAAGACAGATGTATTGGATGCAGTTGGAAATACAACAGCCGCTTCAGGAAAAGGTTTTGCCATTGCTTCTGCTGCATTGACTGCATTGGCCTTATTTGCAGCTTATGTAGGTGTGATCAATAATAACGGTTATGCCATGATCGGCATCGATATTTATAAAGCAAAAGTATTAGCCAGTTTATTTGTTGGTGCGATGATACCGTTTATCTTTTCTTCCTTAGCTATTCGCGCAGTTGGTGAAGCTGCGATGGCAATGGTGGAAGAAGTTCGTCGCCAGTTTAGAACGATCCCCGGCATTATGGAAGGTACAGCCCAACCGGAATTCGAAAAATGTGTCGCTATCTCTACAGAAGCTTCTATTAAAAAAATGATGTTGCCCGGAGCCATTGCTGTTCTGTCGCCATTACTGATCGGTTTTGTTTTAGGCCCTGAAGCATTGGGTGGTTTTTTGGCAGGTGCCACTGTTAGTGGTGTATTGATGGGAATGTTTCAAAACAATTCAGGCGGTGCATGGGATAATGCAAAGAAGTCATTTGAACAGGGTGTAGAAATTGATGGTGAGATCTACTATAAAAATTCAGAACCGCATAAAGCTTCTGTAACCGGTGATACAGTAGGTGATCCTTTTAAAGATACATCAGGCCCATCAATGAATATCCTCATCAAATTAATGTCTATTGTTTCTTTGGTAATCGCTCCTACTTTGGCGCAAATTCATAAAGGAAATGCTCAGGTAAATACGATTCAAAAAACAATCGAGGTAAAATATACTGCAACAGATTCATCAACTAAATCAGCTGCAAATATTTCAATAAGTGGTGACGATAAAGAATTAACCACTCTAATTGATGCTCTGAAAAAAGATGGTGTTATAGCAGGCAATGATGTGAAGATCGAGATCAATAATGATAAACTGATCGTGAACGGTAAAGAACTAACTGATGAACAATTTAAAAAATATCAACCCTATTTTAATAAACCCGGGAATGGCAAGATCAATATTAAAGTGGATGTAGATAAAAAATAAAAAAACTTATTTAAAGTAAAACCCCGCCAGGCAAGAGCTGACGGGGTTTTTTATTTTCAGCAATAACATATTGGTTTCAATAAATCTTCAACAAGTTTGAAATGCTTATTTCAAAAATGCGTGAATGCTGCAATACTGTTCGCAGTTTGTGTAAGAACTATGACTACATATTCAATCACCTTTACAGCAGCAAAAAGTAAAATGCGATAACTCATTTAAAGCTGTTTTTAATCTTCCTTAAAATCTGATGAAACTTTGTCTGCTGTAGTACAAACGCCAATATCGTGTAGTATTTTTGACTATCCTTTATCCAATTAAAAAACAATTCCTATGTTTCACAAGCTTAAATTAAACGTTGCTGTTATCCTCACAGCATTCTCACTTGTAACAATTACTGTTATTGCTCCTTACACAAACATGTTCGGAAAAAGTTATAAGAGTTCAATGGACTTTACCTGCTGTAAAGGAGATCAATTGTATGTGCACCATTATTTTACCAGCAATCTTTTTTGGGTTGAAGTAGGTAATGGCTATACTGAAGAGCCTGTTGGCAAGCCAACACCCGGCGGTTGCAACATTCAATGCGGCGAATAATAGTTGATTACCGAAACTGTTTACTGAATAGTTTACTGTACAATTTGCGTGTAGTTAGATGTGCTGTATTTTTATGCCGCAGATATACATCTGTGTCGTAAATTTATCGCGCTAATCAGATTGTCATGCCTCATTTTCCCAACATTTTAGTACACGCTATTCCCGGTTTTATTCTGCTGATCATCGCAGAAATATTTTATGCTGTCAAAACGCAGCAGGATTTGTATGAGGTAAAGGATGCTTCTGCAAGTATCGCACTCGGATTGGGAAATCTTTTTATCGGCATAGTCACAAAATTTTTTATTGTTCTTTTTTTGGCATGGATCTATCAGTATCGCTTTTTTACACTTTCATATACTGTTTGGTGGGCTTGGGTATTATGCTTCTTCGCAGATGATTTCAGTTATTACTGGGCACATCGTTCGGCACATTCCATCAGATGGTTTTGGGCATCGCATGTGGTGCATCATTCTTCAGAAAAATACAATCTGGCAACTGCATTGCGTCAAACATGGACCAGCAACATTACCGGCGGATTCATATTTTGGGCATGGATGCCTTTGGTGGGATTTGAACCGGGTATGATATTAATGATGCAATCTGTAAGTTTGATCTATCAGTTTTGGATACATACAGAAGCCATTGATAAATTACCAAAATGGTTTGAATTCATTTTCAATACACCTTCTCATCATCGCGTTCATCACGGATCAGATATTTTATATCTGGATAAAAACCATGCCGGCATTATGATCATTTGGGACAGACTGTTCGGAACATTTCAACCGGAAGAGTTCACACCAAAATACGGCCTCACTAAAAATGTGAATACATTCAATCCTGTAAAAATCGCATTTCATGAATGGGTGAATATGTCGAAGGATTTTAAAAAAGCAAAAAAACTCACTCATTTTGTGGGCTATATGTTTAATGCACCCGGATGGAGCCATGATGGTTCCACCAAGACGACTGCACAACTCAGAAAAGAAGCCCATCAGGATAAATAACCGTTCCTAAAAAATTATATTTTCATTTACGAATGCTGCCGTATATTGCTTACGAAAATAATCGTAACAAATGGCAACCCCTAAAAACATCAAACCCACTGAAAGTGAATTGGAAATTTTGCGTGTCCTCTGGGATAAGCAAAAAGCAACAGTTAGAGAAGTGCATGAAACATTAAGCGCACATAAAGATGCCGGTTATACCACTACTTTGAAATTATTGCAGATCATGTTTGAGAAAGGTTTGGTGAAACGTGATGATAGCAGCAAGACTCATATCTACCAGGCCAATGTAAGCAAGGAAATAACGCAACAGCAATTCATGGGGAAAATGATCCATTCATTATTCAGCGGATCCTCCACTCAATTAGTGATGCAGGCATTAGGCAATCATCAGCACAGCAAAGAGGAGTTGGAAGAAATTCAACAATTACTCAATAACCTGAAAAAGCAATAAAATGCAAACTGCACTCCACTCTCCTTTTTTGCAGGCATTGGGGTATGCCATTGCCAACAGTTTATGGCAAATGGCATTGGTGTGGATTCTTTTTTCTTTGTTGAACATTATTTTTAAACCGGGATCAGCCCATAAATTCAGGTTGGCATTTGCCGCACAGTTAACAGGATTTATTTGGTTCATCATCACACTGCAATTTTATTTGATAAAATGCACGGATGCATTACAAACAAACACAACATGGCAGCAAGCATCTTCTGTATCTTTTATTTTTCCAAAAACAGATAATAATTTTTCATCCGTCTTCCTGAATATTCTAATCAAAGGAGAACAGTTGCTCCCCTTTCTTTCGTTTGCCTATTTACTGCTGCTTGTTATTTTATTGGCAAAATGGATCGGTCAGTACTATCGTACACAATATATACGCAGCAACGGTTTACTGGAAATAGATGAACAATGGAAACAATTCATTGCAAACATCTCCGAAAAATTGAATATCCGCAATACAATAGATATCTATGTTTCTGAACTGATCAACAGTCCGTTGACCATCGGTTTTGTAAAGCCTGTTATTTTAGTTCCGATAGCAAGCATCAATCATTTATCAGTATCACAATTGGAAGCTGTTTTATTGCATGAACTGGCGCATATCAAACGTTACGATTATATACTCAATATCTTTATTTCCGTTATTGAAACAAGTTTATTCTTTAATCCGTTTACACAACTTATCAGTAAAAACATCAAGGCAGAAAGAGAAAACAGCTGTGATGACTGGGTATTGCAGTTTCAATACAACCCGGCCATGTATGCAGAGGCATTGTTGCAGATCGCTTATTTATCCGGCAATCCATCTTTGAGTGCCACTTCACTTTCCATGAATGCTGCAAAACAAAACGGCGATCTTTTATCAAGAGTAAAAAGAATGATCGGTTCGAATGATAACCGTTTCAAATACCGTCATCAATTATTATCACTTTTATTGATCACCTGTATTTTAAGTTCTGTTGCATGGTTGCACCCGGCAGCTTATTCAAAAAAACAGATCGTAACTGTTACTCAAAAAACAGAAGCAGTTGTAGTGGAACCATTGACTGCAAAGATCGACAACCCTTTGTTCAATCCTGTTTTCTTTTTGAAAAAGCCATTGCAGAAAGAAGTGGAAAGAAGTATGAAACTTGCAGTAAAAAGTTTAGATATTTCTGAGAAGGCTTTAAAGCAATCTGACGAAATGCTTGCTACCGTTGCACCTGCAGCCATCCATGCAGCAGAGAATCTCAACATAGAAGAAACCGAAAAAGATATTGCCAACAGTTTGAATACGATAGATGAAGTAAAAGAGTTTCATCTGCCTAAAATAAAAATTGACACAATTGCCATTAAAAAAAGTTTGGAAACTGTTTTTAATAAAGGATTATCATTCTCTTTTGGAAATGCGAACAGTCAGATTCGACATGCAAAACGGGAGTATGAAAAAATGATGACCCAGAACAGTACCTATGCTGCAGAAGATAAAAAACAGCAAGAAGAATGGAATAAAGCATTTGCTGAGTTACAACATTTAAAAATTCCCTTTATTGCAAAATCATTCGAGCCGAGATTCAAAAAAGAATTAAGCCAATTGATGCAGAAAGCAGATTCATTAAAATCAAGCAGAATAAAATTTCATGCACCACAAGCAAGATTTCCGGATGATGATATGATCGAAAGTGAAGCAACCCCTTCTTTTTTTCAAATCAGTGATGATGCAAAACAAAGTGTAACCTTAAACACAGCAACTGCTAAAAATATTTCTGTTATCAAACATGCAGCACATTCAACCAATAAAAGTATCGAGATCATTTTTTCTCCCGATCAGAATAAAGAACCGATCAAAATAATAATAGAGGTCAATAAGGATTAACTCATCGTATGATCGTGATAGAGCCGCTGAAGATCGGTTTACCGTTTTTAGGATTGATCACATAATAATAAGTACCGATAGGCAATGCTTTTCCGTTTGTAGCCCCATCCCATTCTTTGCTGTATCCGTTGGAATGAAATACAGGCTGGCCGTATCTGTTATATACATCTACTGTTGCACCCGGGTAACTGTCCAAATATTTTATCTTCCATGTATCATTGATACCATCGCCATTGGGTGAGAATGTATTTGGAATAACGGGTGATTTTAATACCGTAATGAAAATACTGTCGTTCACCGAGCAGCCTCCCAAGGCGGTCAATTGCAAATAGTATCGTATATCATCCGGTGGGGATGCATTGGGATGTGAAGAGGTATCACTGCTTAAATAATTAGCCGGAGTCCATTTAAACTGTAAACTATCTCCGTAAACAAATGTTGGTTTGATGGTAATCACTCCTCCCTGCAACACAACAAGATCAGGTCCCATATTTAATTTAGGATAAGGATGTACAACAATATTCTGTATGGCTGTATCGCTCACACAACCTTCATGATTAAAAATATAAAGCGAAATAGAAAAAGTACCGGAATCTTTAAATTGCTTTGAAGGATTGGTTTTGTATGAAGAATCACCATTTGCCAAATACCATTTCCACACTTGAGCGGCACTGGTGATACCATTACTTTTATCAAAAAATTGAATACTGTCATTGATGCAAACTTCCTGTGGCAATGCTGTAAATGCTGCTTTCGGTTGCGGATAAATTGCACTCAACTGTTTTGTGAGTGAATCGATACAGGCATCTTTACTGGTAACTTTTAATTGCACATTTACCGGACCTAATGCCGTGTATTTATGTGTGGCTGTTTTTAAAGTGGAAGATGTAGCATCATTGGGATCACCAAAATTCCAGAGATATGAAAATAAAGCGTCACTGCCATCTTTGATAGTGGAAGTACTTATAAAAGTACCTTTACCGTCGGGCAGGCAAATACTTGGCAATTGAAAATCGACTATGGGTAAATAATTTACTTTTACATTTTGAATATTATAAGCACTGCGGCAACCGCTGTCTGTCACCACTCTTAAACTTACCGCATACATATTACCGGCTGCATACGTCTTTTTGAATGAAACTGTATTCCTATAAACAGTATCTGTTCCATCATTAAAATCCCATAATCGTTGTACAATATTACTGTAATTGGCTACGGAAGAATCATAGAACTGAATGCTGTTTTTCTCACACAAGATGGCTGTACTCACTCCCCATTTGGCTTGCGGTGAAGGCCAAACGGTTATATTTTTTGTGGCAGAATCTGCACAGGTAAATGAAGTGGTATAAACATATTTGATAGGATAAGTTCCTGCAGCAACTGAACCTGGTGTAAATAATCCTGAACTGCTAATTCCTGTTCCGTAAAAAGCATAGCTACCCGGAACACCCCCAATTTCTTTTGCTTCTGTAATTTGTCTTGCAGTAGTATCATTGCAAATTCCTCGTATCGTATCGAATTGCACTTTCGGACTTTGATTTAAAGCAAAAGTTTTAGTAATAGCTTTTTGACAAACCGGCGAAATACCTGAATGTGCTATTAATTTTATTGAGATTGATTTATTGGCAGGCGCAGAAAAGTTTTTATACAAATGAGCATATGTTTTTGAGTTGTAAGGATTCTCATCAATGCTGTCAACTGTTGGAGCATTCACAAAATCCCAAAATATTTCATTTCTTGTTTCTCCACCAAAATCGACCGTTGAATTATCTATTATCCGTATCGAATCATTGCTGCATAAATGTGCAGTGTTTGAAATAGTAAAGTCCGGAATTGGTGTAGAACCGTTTACAGTAAAGGACTGCGTAAGCGTAGAATCGCAACCGAAATTGCTGGTTATCTTAAATGCCACCTGATAATGACCGTATATGTTATACTTTGATTGCCCATTTTTTGTGGTGAATGAACTATTGGTTGGACCTGGGCTAATGGCAGGTGTTCCTGCATTATAATTCCATAAATAAGTTGCCGCGCTGCTTGCTGCATCTCTAAACGAAGACGTGTCAGTAAAGTTTGCCAATGCATCAGTCAAACAAATTTCAGGCAATATAAATCCGACTTGTGGTAATCCATGAATGTTGACTTGCTTTGTAATGGTATCACTCTTACAACCCAAACTGTTCTCCACCATCATCTTTACGGTGTACACTTTAAATGTATCGTAGTATTGATTGAATGAAGAATTATAACCTCCCGTTGGTGATAAGTTTGTTCCATTGCCCATATCCCAATACCAACGTGTTAATACTGCCGAATTGATTGATTTATTAACGGCTGTATCAATAAATTTAATAGGCCTCTTCTCACAATAATTATTAATAGCCTGTGTATAAAAACCTGCTAATGGCAATGGATTTACAGTTGTAGTTTTTATTGCAGTATCACTCATACATCCTTTATCTGTGATCACCAATAATTTTACTGTATCAACCGAAGATGCAGCATACAAATGTTTTATGTTTTGTAAAGTATCAGAACTGCCATCCCCGAAATTCCATTTCCATTTTACAACTGTACTGCCTTTCCCATCACTTGAATCTGTATAAACCGTTGAGTCGCGCAAACATACATAACTGCTTACACCCATCTTCGCTTTTGGTTGAGCATAAATATTACTAACCACTTTACTGCTATCTTTTACACAACCATAATTAGAGGTGGTTGTCAGCTTGACAGTATAATTTCCTGCAGCAGTATAATTGTGTGTTGGGTTCTTTACAGAATCAATACTATTATCGCCAAAATCCCATTTCCATTTGCTCACTGAACCCCCATCTACAGTAGTTGAATCTGCAAATGATGCAGCACCAACAGGCAAACATATTGCAAGAGGTAACCCGAAATTTGTTTTAGGCAAAGACCTTATAATAATGGTTTGAATAAATGCACTGCTTTTACAACCGGAGTTGCTTTGTACGATCAAACTAACAGTGTATGTTCCTACAGCAGTATATGTTTTTGTTCTTGAACTATTGGTTGCAACCGTATCTTTTGTGCCATCCCCATAATCCCAATACCATTTTACGATATTTCCGGTAGTTATTTTTGATGAGTCTGAAAATGTAATTGTTTTACCAACACAACTATCGTTGTAAGAAAATTTTGCCGTGGGGGGAGATGAAATAAATAAAGCAATTGTTGTATCACCCATGCATCCATAGCTTGAAATGGGTCGATAACGGACACTATCAATGCCAACTGAGGTATACAATTTAGCGGGATTATAGGCACTATCTTTTGTACCATCACCATAATTCCATAATCCGGTAACAACCTGACTGCTCCCATATGTATTACTTGCATCAATAAAATGAACAGAATCTGAAATACACCCTTTGAAATTAATAGTAAAATTTGCAGAAGGCTTCGGATAAACAGATACAGGTATGGAGAATGTTTGTGAACTGCTGCCACATCCATCGGGTGTAGCAGAAGTTGTGTATAATTTGATCGTGTCTCTTAATGCAACCGAATTAGCGGCCAAGAAAGAATAGGATGTCTTTGTGCTGTAATAATTTAGCCCGGTAGTGGCAGAAGTGCTGTCGAAATCAAGAGAAGGTGAAGTTGGTATTACTGCTGTATTGGGGCTTATATTCGGAGCTTTTGAAAAATCCCAGGAAAGAGATGTAGGCTGAAAACTTAACGGTACTGAAAAATTAAACGGTGTATTGATACATGCAATCGGAGAATCAATTACCGCATATTGGTTTCTAAAAGTGGCTATCTGAGAAAAGTCTTTAACGTTAGTACCCGCATTATACCCATAACTTTCAACGGGACCAAAACCATATGCAATAGCAATAAAACTGGAATCAGCAGTCAGGGTTTGAACCGGATTCGAAATGGCAATATTTGTTATATCTTCCTGTAAGTAAGAATAATTTGTATTTGCAATTGGAGTAAATGAACCATTTGGAGCAGCCCCATTAATCTTGAAACTCGACTTAGAAATGGTCGGTATTACTATATTTAAATAGCAATAATCTACTGAACTTTGGTTGGGTGGCACCCAGCTTTTATAGGCAGAAAAAACTGTGATATTATTTATGGTTTGTTCTATAGGATTTAAAACAACCATTTCAGGGTCAGCCACACAAGCCTGACTTGTAGCTGAAGTTGAACAATTATTACTGCAAGTTGTTGATGTAATATAATGAACTACGGAAATGGGTTGATCAGCCTGAATATAGGTTGCATTCGCAGTTTTATATTGATAATAATTACCTGCCTGTAATCCGCTTAATGTTGTAGTAACTCCATTTTCTGTTTTTTGTACTACAGTTGAACTCGATTGTACAAAAACGCGAACAATATCATATTGTCTGTATTTGAAAGGGGAAGTGATAAAATTCTTACCCCATGCTCCAGTTGGAAAAAGTTGTTGGTATAAATTATCTCCTCCAGAGGAACTTGTACAATCAAAAGCACTCCAGGAAGTACTTGAAAAAACCGCAATTTTTTTACAATTCCCATTACTTCCTGAAACTGATTTAACTATTGTTCCTGAAATATCTGCCAAAGCCTGAAATTGCACTTGATACACATCGCCGGGATTAACCAACGTTATTGTATACGCAGTACCGGCAAGATGACCCCCATTTAACGTTTTTGCAGTTGGCGTAATCTGTATTGTTGTATTAGCCTCAGCAGCAACAACTGTAATCGTGCCTACACCTCCTGCCGCTCCATTGGAAGTACCGGCAGAAGTTGAAACGCTCGGATAACTTGGTACAATATATTGATTACCCCAAACATTAGAAGGCAAGATCAAAGAAGCGCCCGACCTTGACGTTTTAATAATATGGGCATACACTGCAACGGGTTGATTAGAAACAACATGAATGGCTGCGCCTGTCGTAATTCCATCCTGTGTTGTTAAATAAACACTTGTATTTGGAGCATCTCCTGAAGTAGTTGGCCCAAGAAATTTTCTGGTTACTGAATTAGCAGCAACAGTAAATGAAATTGTTTGTGTTCCAACAGTAATAGTACCACTTGCTGCCACATCAGATGTAATGTAGATTCCCATTGCGGAAGTACTTCCGTCAATATGGGCCGGATATGTAATCCAAAAATCAGTTCCTTTATTGGAATAATTTTGGCCTTCCAAAGTTTGATTTGTGAGGAAAAAGACTATAAAAAAGATAAGAAATCTACGCATTACTTTTAGGGGGCATTCTTTGCTTTTGCAATATAACCAATGAATTTATACAACAATAAGCTCAGGGTTATAAGTATTTTTTTGAAGATGCTTTTTTACAAATGATTGTTGCTTGCATAGGATTTAAAATCCGGCCCGCAATTAAATAAAAAATCGAGAATGGATAAATTGGGCTGAAACCCGAATTTATGCTCAAAAACCTGGTTATACCGAATCCATTCTTTGCCTTCCTGAAAGTTTTTAGGCAACCACCTATTCCTGCAGTCGTTTATATCCGGACCGCAATTTTCTGAATAGGATCCGGTCAAAGAAATAGTGCCGGGAATTTTTAACCTGTCCCTGAGCCAAAACAGGATCTCCAGATTCATGTCAAAAAGGTAAACATGCTTCTTTTGATAAAATAGTTCTACCCAGTCACGGTAAAATTCAAAAAATGGCGATTTTCCGTAACAGGAAAAAATGGAACGCCAATGTTGTTTTTGCCAGGCATCCCTGTTATTAATTCTCACTTCTTTGATCAGGCATTTTTGATCGCGGCCATTTTCCAAAGGAACAGTCAAATGAATCAACCCGTTGGCCCCCAAAATCACACAACGATTACGAAAACTCATTTTCTGCCAGCTTTCATATTGCTCGATTCCACTATTTGAATATTTATACAACATTAAATAGTAATTAATGCACCCAAAATATTGATTTTCAATTATTAAACTACTATTTATTTGATTGATTTTCAATTTACGTATTTATGAAGATTAATCTATTAAATGAAATTATTTATTGAATATAAAAAAGAATATAATTTAAATAAATTATTGTTTGTCAATTATTTATACTATAAGTATATAACTAAATATTATAACTACCTATTTTACATAGTAAAATGGCAAGAATCCTAATTCATTTAGCATCAAAATTAACCAAATCCTGCATAACAAATTCTTGAAATTTCGGCTTTCTCCCCTATTTTGCACTAAATCATTCAGCTTGAAAAAACTGCTCTTATTTGCCCTTATTTTGGCTTTTTTGATGGCCTGCCAAACACCAAAAGGCTTCGATTACCGCGACGTAAAAAACATCAAAATCGAAAAACTGGGCTATGACAAGTCCACCCTATCCCTCGAATTAGTGTACTTTAATCCCAACAATTTTGGGGTGGATCTCAAAAAAGTGGACTGCGATATTTACATCAACAGCCATTATTTGGGCAAGTACCAATTAGACACATTGATGCATATCGACAAAAAATCGGAGTTTTCCCTCCCCTCCAAAATGAATGTTGAAATGGTGGAGATCTTCAAAAATGCCCTCTCCGTTGTTTTAAGCAAAGAAGTGCTGGTGACCGTAAAAGGCAGCACCAAAGTGGGTAAATCCGGCGTTTTCATAACCGTGCCCTTCAATTACGAAGGCAGGCATAAAGTGGAGCTTTTTAACTAACCCTTCTTATGTTTTAGAGAGAAGTATAAGACAATCCTGATAAATTAGGAGATAACCCGTATATAACCCGTATATAAGCCGTATATGACCCGTGTATAATCCGTATATAAACCGACATAAATATATACGGCTTATACACGAATTACTAATGGGTAAAACACAGTTTATTATCTTATAGAGCTCGAACTAATATTGAATCATTGGCAGATCTATCCTTTTGTTGATACTGATTGATCAAATAAAGGATCATGAGACTAAATAAAGCTTATTGAACCCATCTTCCATTGGCGGGTTTTCCGGAACCGGCATTTATTTAAGGATTATACGGTGGAATATGACAGGGTTTCCCTTTTGTGGGTCCTCCTCCATCTTCGGCTCTTTTGCAAATAGGAGGTAATTTTTTGTATGGTTCTGATTCTGCTTTCAGGCTGTCTGCATCAAATCCTGCATTCAATAATACAGTTCTGATCACATCAGGCGTTACACGGTCGGGATAATACTGTAATCTTATTTCTCCCGAAATTAAATTATACCTTCTCTGAACGATGCCACTTTCCATAGTTGACTCATTCTCGGAAGTGAGATACTTCTCTAAAATGTCTTTACACTGCCAACATTTTAAATTGGATGATTTAATAGTGATCCATTCTTTTTTTTGTGCCATCACCTGTGCATTTACTGCATTAAAAAAACACAATACAACAAACAAGATGAATAATCTTTTATACATAAAAATTATTTTTTGAAGATACCCTCCTTCAAGTTGATAAAGCATCCCTATATACCTTTCCAATTGGCAGGATCATTTCGCCATTGCAATAATACCTGCTCAGTATCCGCTGAAACAATCCCTTTTTCAACTGCCAGATTGATCAATGTCGGATAATCAGTTAAAGATTGATAAGACACTCCTGCTTCTTTAAATGCTTTCTCTGCCGCTGTAAATCCATAGGTAAAAATGGAAACCATGCCGATCACTTCCAAGTCCGATTGTTTTAAAACATCCACCACCTGCAAACTGCTTTTTCCTGTTGAGATCAGGTCTTCGATCACCAATACTTTTTGCCCTGCTGTATAAAATCCTTCGATCTGATTGCCCAATCCGTGCTCTTTCGGTTTCGGTCGTACATAAATGTATGGCAGCTTTAATTGATCGGCTGCCATCGCTCCCCATGCAATACCCGCTGTTGCTACTCCTGCCAGCATTTCAGCTTCAGGAAATTGTTCAAACAACACACTGCACATTTCACTCTTGATAAAATCTCTGATATAAGGGAATGACAGGATCTTTCGATTATCACAATAGATCGGACTTTTCCATCCGCTGGCCCAAGTAAAGGGTTTTTCAGGACTGAGTTTTACAGCCTGCACTTCTAATAATTTTTCCGCAACAGCTTTTTCATTCGTCATAAAACGAAGGTAAAGTCTGATTAATTATTTTTGAATGTAGATTGCATAATCTTATCAACAAAACATGAAAAGAAAAATAATAGCAGCAGGCGGATTGGTTACCAATCAACAGGAAGAATTATTAATGATATTTCGCCGCGGTAAATGGGATCTGCCAAAAGGAAAATTAGACAAAGGTGAAACCATTGAAGATTGTGCTGTAAGAGAAGTTGAAGAAGAAACAGGTATCCGGAATATTCAGTTAGGAAAACTGATTGCCATTACTTACCATGATTATTTTGATGCAAGGATCAAACAGGACGTAACAAAAGAATCACACTGGTATGCCATGAAAATCCTGAACGACCAAAAATTAATTCCGCAAACAGAGGAAGATATTACAGATATAAAATGGGTGAATGAAATTGATCTGAAAAAATGTTTGAAGAACAGTTATCCCAATATCATTGAAATAGTTGCTAAATGGAAAATGAAATAATTACCTTTTTGCTAAGATGGAAACAGTCAACCTGCTGATGCAAACTAATTTTTCTTGCTCATCATATATCTTGATCTCCCAAACATGGGTTGATGAACCGATATGAACAGGCTTCGCAATTCCTGTAACAAACCCACTTCTTACACCGCGAACATGATTGGCATTGATGTCTAATCCAACACAAATATTTTTATCTGTATCAATTACCATCGCAGATGCAACGCTGCCAATGGTTTCAGCCAATGCCACACTGGCACCGCCATGCAGTAAACCATAAGGTTGTTGTGTGCGGTGATCAACAGGCATGGTAGCTTTAATATAATTATCACCCAATTCGGTAAATACAATACCGAGATGTTCACCTAAATTATTTTTATTGAGCAGATTCAATTGCTCAGGAGAAATATCGTCCTTAAACCAAATATGCATCAGGATTGACTATTTTCATGAATTGACTTGCCAACAATATCAGGAAGGAATAAAGAAGCATCACCGCCATTTTTGATAATATCTCGCACGATCGTGGATGCTACTGAAGTATATTTCGGTTCACCGGTTAAGAAAACAGTTTCGATCCTTCTGTCCAAGGTTCTGTTGGCATCGGCAATCGTTTTTTCATATTCAAAATCGCTCACGTATCTGATGCCGCGTAAAATAAAATTGGCTTTAATGATCCTGCAGAAATTAATGGTCAACCCGTCATAAACTGCACTTTCAACTCTGGGTTCATTTTTATAGATTTCCTGCACCCATTTCACTCTTTGTTCAGCACTGAACATAGGGCTCTTTGATGAATTTAATCCAATTCCAACAACGATCTTATCAAACAAAGGCAATGCCCTGTTGATAATATCAACATGACCTAATGTAATTGGATCGAATGTCCCCGGAAACAAACAAATACGCATGTTAAAGAGTTATGAGTGATGAATTAAGAATTAAAAATCATTCGAAATTCAAAATTAGTTTTCCCGATTCGCCAATAAATATAGTACAGCCATGCGAACTGCCACGCCATTTTCTACCTGATTCAGGATAATGGAAAATGGTCCGTCGGCAACATCACTATCTAATTCCACTCCCCGGTTGATCGGACCCGGATGCATGATGGTAATTTCCTTTCCTAAACTTTCCAATAATTTCCGATTGATGCCGTACGCTAAACTGTATTCACGTAAAGAAGAAAATAAAGGTTGATTCTGTCTTTCCAACTGAATGCGCAATACATTGGCCACATCGCACCATTGTAATGCTTTCTTCACATTGTATTCAACACGAACATTCAATGCTTCAGTAATATATTTCGGAATTAAAGTCGGCGGACCGGCAACCATTATTTCAGCACCCATCTTTTTCAATAAATAAATATTGCTGAGTGCAACACGGCTGTGCATGATATCACCTATTATGGCCACTTTCAATCCTTCTAATTCACCGAACTTCTCCTGCATGGAATATGCGTCCAGCAAAGCTTGCGTGGGATGTTCATTGATACCGTCACCTGCATTCACGATCGCTGCGGGAATATGTTTCGCCAAAAAGTGCGGTGCACCACTTGCACTATGCCGCATCACCACCATATCCACTTTCATACTTAGGATATTATTTACTGTGTCTAACAAGGTTTCTCCTTTCGCTGCTGATGAACTGCTTAAAGTAAAGTTAAGTGTATCGGCACTCAATCTTCTTTCAGCCAATTCAAAACTCATTCTGGTACGCGTGGAATTCTCATAAAAAAGATTTACGATCGTTATGTCACGCAAAGAAGGAACTTTCTTTACAGGTCTTTGTAAAACGTCTTTAAAGTTTGATGCGGTAGAAAGAATTAATTGGATATCCTCTTTGTTGAGGTGTTTGATACCAAGAAGATGTTTGGTAGATAGTCTCATTAAAAAACGAAGTTAAGGAATTCAGGGAACAAGTTCCAAGAAAACAAAGTTCAAGATTCAAGAAAACAAAGTTCAAGATTCAAGAAAAACAAGGCTCAAGATTCAAGTTACAAGCTCCAAGATTCAAGTTACATGGTTCAAGTGACGCTTTATCTATTATAACTTATTAATTATAGCAGAGAGTATTTTTTTAATTTGCTGAGCTTCGTCAATCAAGCTAAGCCTGCTCTCTTCCAGCGTTCTATCATCATAAGTTAATAGGAGTTTGAGCCAATACACAGATTCTTTTGCTTCTCTTCTTGATATTTTTAATTTCATCGATTCATCCGCTTTCCCTAAACTGTCTGATGCCTCAATATAGTTTGCATCAACAGAGCCACTTGATCTGATCAACTGACTGATATATTCACGATTAATAACATCAAACTTTAATTCAAGACAGAAATCCCTTACTCTTTTAGCAAATTCTTCAAACCTGTTTTCAAGTTCTTGTGACATAAGGAGTATTCTTGTTTCTTCCTGTATTCTTGCGACTTGTTTCTTGTTCCTTGTTTTTCTTGGACCTTGTTTCTTGTTCCTTGTTTCTTGAACCTCGTTTCTTCTAAATTAATTCTACACATTCTCTGCCATCTTTTTCCTTCCAACACACTTTTACCTTTTGTGAAATGATGGTATCGATGGATTGTCCAACATAATCTCCCTGTATGGGAAATTCTCTCCTGAACCTTCGATCAATCAATACACATAATTCCACTTTAGCTGGTCTGCCAAAATCAAGCAAGGCATCCAGTGCTGCACGGATGGTTCTTCCCGTGTACAACACATCGTCAATGATCACCACATTTTTATTTTCGATACTGAAAGGGATCTCTGTCTTATTGGCCACATGCAGTTCTTTACGAACATCATCCCTGTAAAAAGTGATGTCCAGTATACCGTATTGAATGGAAGCAGGATCAACCAGGAGTTTCAATTCATTCACGATCCTTTTGCTTAATGCGATGCCGCGTGGCTGAATACCGATGATCACAGTATCTTTCAAATGCAAATGATCTTCGTGTATCTGATGCGATAAACGCTTTACCACCAATGCCACCTGCTGTTCTGAAAGAATTGTTTTCACCACCTAATTTTTGTTAAAAATACGGCTAAAAACTATTCAATAAGATTATCTCTCAACTAAATTAAAGAAGGATTTACTTTGCAGCATCCATGTTATTCCTTCAAAATATATCAGTTGTTCAGTTCAAAAATTACGAACAACAACAATGGTTGTTCAAACAACGTATCACTGCTGTATGCGGACCAAATGGCAGCGGTAAAACAAATCTGCTCGATGCCATTTATTATTTATGTTTTACCAAAAGTTATTTCTCAAGACAAGACACACAAATTGTGCAGCAGGGCAAATCAGGATTAAGAGTTGACGGCAACTTTTTGAAAGATGAAAAACAACATGAATTGGTTTGTATCATTCGTGAAAACAACCGAAAAGAATTTTGGGCAAATGGGGAAGAGTATAAAAAATTCTCTGAGCATATCGGCAAATTCCCTTGTGTGATGATCGCCCCTGATGACGTTGGGTTAATAACAGGCAACAGTGATGAAAGAAGAAAATTCATTGATACTATTTTGTCGCAATGCAATACTGATTATTTGAATTGGCTGATCGATTATAATAGGATCTTACAGCAACGTAACAGTTTATTGAAAGCGGCTGCCGAACATAACCGCCTGGATGAATCTTTATTGGATACATTAGATGAACAATTATCAGAAAAAGGGCAATTGATCTTTACTGCAAGAAAACAATTTACAGAAGAATTGATTCCGGCTGCAAACCGCTATTACCAAAGCATTGCAGAGAATGAAGATGGAATTGAAATGATCTACGATAGTCAACTGCTGAATGATACTTTATTGAATCTATTGCAAACAAACAGACAACGCGATCTTTATTTGCAACGCACCGGTTGCGGTATTCATAAAGATGATTTGGAAATAACAATGAATGGATATGCATTTAAAAACTTAGCATCTCAAGGGCAAAGAAAGAGTTTGTTGTTTGCTTTAAAGCTTGCTGAATTTGAAATACTGAAAAAACAAAAAGGGGTCACTCCTGTTTTGTTATTGGATGATGTGTTTGAAAAATTAGATGCCGGAAGAATGCACAATCTTTTACATAAAGTTTGCATGGAAGAGAACGGACAGGTTTTTATAACCGATACACATGCTGAAAGAATGGAATCACAATTGAAAGCGATCGGCGCGGATTATGGGTTGATCCAATTATTATAAACGCTATAACTTTGGAAGCCATTCAAAGGATGAATTGAATGCAACGATAATACTATGAAAAACAAACTGTTTTTATGGTACCCATTTATAAAATAAGTTTATTTCTGTTGTGCTTATTGAGTATAACTGCCTGCAAGAATAAACCGATTGATGTGTATGATGATTTTGAAGCTCCATCATTAAAAAATATCTGGAGTACAGACAGAATGGAATCACACTCATTCGAAATTCAATCGCAGATAACGCGTAAAGGGAAATCTGCAGCTAAAATAACACTAAGGACCGGTGATATTATTGAAGCAGGAAATGACAGCAGCCTTGCTTCAGAACGCGATGAATTAGAAGAAATAAGTTCTCTGGAATCAGTGAATGATATTACTTATGAATACCAATTCAGCATGTTTTTGCCTGACAGTTTTCCGGTTGTTAACACGAGGCTTATCATTGCACAATGGAAAGAAAAATGCCCCGGTGGTTATTGTTCTGATGACAGTCCTATCATTGCAATACGGTATCGTTCAGGAAAATTATTTATAACGCTGAACACAGATTCCGCTCGGCAAAAGCTTTTCGAAACATCGGAAGAGATCAGGAACAGATGGTTAGATTTCACGTTTCAAATTAAATTCTCAAAGCATGCAGACGGAAAAATTATTGCTTTTCTGAATGAAAAAAATATCATTAACTACGACGGTATAACAAGCTATTCAGAAATTCGCGGATACCATTCAGAACATAACAGATACTATTTTAAAATGGGATTATACAGAGACAGAATGCCGGAACCGATGTGTATTTATATTGATGAATACAGCAAGAAAGAAATGATTAAATAAAACTGAGTAATAAAAAATAAATCTTACATACAAAGTTTATCTTTACAACATGGGTGAATACAGTATCGGCGATGCATTAAAAGGCTTTGTAAATAAAAGCAAACTCCGTAACGGCATTCGTGCTGTGCAGATAGAAGAAATATGGGAAAAGCTAATGGGCAAAACGATTGCCAAATACACCGATAAAATTGAAATTGTTAATCACACTTTATTTATACGTACCAATGTGGGTCCGCTCAAAAATGAATTGCAGTATCAAAAACCGCAAATCATTCAACGGATAAATGAAGCATTTGGAGAAAACCTGATCACACAAGTTGTTATTCAATAATCAAATCCAGTAATGCTGGTTACTGTTAGAAGCATTAAGCTTGTCTTTTAAATAATTTTCTTCTTTTTTGGCTGTTGTTTTTTCTTCCAATGATGCTGCCAACAGATCATTTATAGTGATCACTCCTTTAAAAGTATATCCATCAAACATAGGCAGGTAAGGCACTTTGAAAGTATTCATCATTTCCATACATTTATCACAGGTATCTTCTACTGTTGCGATCGGTAAATCCTTAGACATAATATCTTTTACGGTAGTGGCGGATGAATTCCTGTTTTGCAGCACCACTTTTTGTGTGTAATCTTTTTCCGAAAGAATCCCCAAATAATTATGGTTATCCATGACGATCACATAACTCATATCTTCAATTTTCATTAATGCAATGGCATCGATCACTTTTGCATCGGGACTTACAAAATTGAAATGCAATGCCTTTGTGGCTAAGATTTCTTTCAGCGTTTTCATGGTTACTTTTTTAATTGTGGTAAGCTAAAAAACTGCACTTGTAAATTAAAAAGAAAATCACAGAAAAAAAACATGATAAAAGTCAGATGCAAGTCATTTACTATTTGCGATTTCCTGCAACAAGAATCTGCTATCAGCATAGCTGAATTTGTTCAAAACCGCAGCTTCCTGCATCACAAAATAAGTAGGATTTACTCTGGCAGCCGTTTTGATAACGGTTGCATCGCATTTGAATACAGGAACAGTTTTGAATAATTTACTGCCGTTATCTGCATCTGCTGTAATTAGATAAACAGGTATGTTTTTTGTTATTGCAACTGCCAGTAATTCGTCAAAGTCTTTTTTCCAATCATTGACGTTCGAAAAATCCTTTGCAAACAGGAGAATGTATTTTTTATTTTGATGCAGAATAAATGATGTGGTATCAATTCCGTCAATCGTTCTCAAAGAAAAATCTGTTATGGCGGCTTCGGCATTTCCTTTACGAATTAACTTGTCATACCTTTCAATATATTCATAAGTGGAATCAAAATCATTCGGAAAGTGATTTTGATCAAATTCAAGAACCTGATTATTTTTTTTGTATTTGAATGTGATCGCAAAACTGTCGGGAACAGCACCTGCAGGTGCTTTCATCTCATTCAAAATATTATTTCCTTTTTTATACGGAAGACAATCTAAAAAAGGCAAATGCTTCAACACATAAAACTGAATAGCAAGGGTTGCAATAATTGTTACTGACAAAATGCTGAATGAAATGCCGGATGCTGTGACCGATCTTATTTTTTCCTGATTGAAAAACAGAATCAATATCAATAACAGCAAAACTATGTCTTTTGTAAATGTATTAATACCCGAAAGGGGCACACAATCACCAAAACAACCGCATTCTTTTATTTTACCACTGAATACAACATAAGCTGTTAAGAAAGTAAAGAATAAGATCAGCAATAATAAAAACCAACTGAATAATTTAATTCTCCATCCAATAATGATGGCAACACCTGCCAGCACTTCACAAACATTCATTACAACGGAAAAAGATAAAGTATAATTATCGAGAAAATGAAATCCCCATGCTTCAAAGAATTCAAGCATCTTGTAACTCAACCCCAGCGGATCATTCGCTTTGATGAGGCCTGAAAAAATAAACAGCAATCCAACAACCCATCTTATTATCGTCAATACTGTTTTCATGAATCCTTCAACATTTAAAATTCAATATCCAACATCTTTAATGCTTTCCTTCTGCCATTAATATCAAAGCAAATACAGAATAATTAATGATATCAACATAGTTGGCATCAATACCTTCGCTCATGATCGTCTTGCCATCATTCGATAAGATTTGTTTAATGCGCATCAACTTCATTAATATCAGATCCGTAAAACTTTCCTGACTCATTTCACGCCATGCTTCGCTGTAATCGTGGTTCTTATCCAACATCGTATTTTTCGAGAACAAAATATATTTATCGTACAAAGAATTAATCTGTTCAACCGGCAAATCTTCAACCTGTGGATTTTGTAATTCCAATTGAATCAGTCCGATCAACGCATAATTAATGATGCCTTTAAATTCCGATTCAATATCATCTCCCACTTTCTGTGTCTTCAGGTCCTGAATGGTTCGGATGCGTAACGCTTTAATAAATATCTGATCCACTACGGAAATAGTTCGCAGCACACGCCATGCTGTTCCGTAATCTTTTGTCTTTTTAATGAACACCTCTTTGCAGGTCTTCACTGCATCATCGTACTGTTGATTCGTATTGCTCATTTTATTCTGTTACCGCTTTTGAAAATTATTAAGCTGTTGTTGTGGCTGCCGGTAGGCAGGTCACTCACTTGTACTCTATAGCTTTATGCAGCAGAGTAACTTCAGCATTCTGAAACATATTCAGCATTCGATTATCTTTGAACGCATCGCAAGATAATTCAAACTCAACAATGTTCACACTCAACTGCAAAGGAAGATTATTGGTAATTGATTCGCCCATTGTAATGGGCATTATCAATACAACACCCGATTCGTTTTACAGCGGCAGCCGTAAATCCAAGGTGGATGAAGCTTTGCAAACAGCAGCGCAAATGCTGAATGACGGTGCAGCCATTCTCGACATAGGCGGACAAAGCACAAGGCCCGGCAGCGAACAAATCAGTGCAGCTGAAGAATTAAAAAGGGTTATTCCGATAATTGAAGCAATCCATAAAGAATTCCCTGAGTCATTTATTTCAATTGATACCTATCATGCAACAGTTGCAGAACATGCTGTTGAAGCCGGGGCTTCCATTGTTAACGATATCAGCGGCGGAATGACGGATACAAATATGTTAGCTACTGTTGCAAATTTAAAAGTCCCATTTGTTTGCATGCATATCAAAGGAACACCGCAAAACATGCAGCTGCAGGCTGTTTATGAAAACGTAACAAAAGAAGTGCTTGATTTTTTTATTCATCAAACAGAAAAATGCAGGTTAGCAGGGATACATGATGTGATCATTGATCCCGGATTTGGATTCGGTAAAACCATTGCACATAATTTTACTTTACTCAAAGAACTGAATGTTTTTAAAATGCTTCAAAAGCCTTTACTGTTGGGCATTTCAAGAAAATCGTTGATTTATAAAACTTTGGAAATAACAACTGAAGAAGCATTGAACGGAACAACTGTTTTAAACACCATCGGTTTATTAAAAGGCGCAAATATTTTAAGGGTACATGATGTTAAAGAAGCAATGGAAACAATTAAACTTGTTTCCTTCTATCAGCAATAAAAAGTCCCGCTTTAAAAGCAGGACTCTCTATTTTTTATGCTATACTTTATTTTACTGGTGTGGTGCTGTAGGCATTTGTGGTGCTGTTTGCGCTGGCGCAGCAGTAACATCAGCAATTTCAATTTCAAAGATCAAATTTGAAAAAGGAGGAATAACGGGTGGGTTTCCCTGAATACCGTAAGCCAATAAAGAAGGAATAAATAATTTCCCTTTACCGCCTTTGCCGAAAAATTTCAATCCTTCTTCCCAACCCGGAATAACGCCATGTCTTCCAATAACAACAGGATATGGGTTTTTATTCTGGGCAGCAGCTCCCATATTTGAATCAAATACTTTTCCGTCAACAGTATACCCTTTATAATAAACAGAAACCTGTTTTCCGGTATCCGCTTTAGGATCTGTTCCTGCATTTTCAACTTCAACTAAAACACCACCGGGGCTTTTCTGTGTTTTGATGTTTTTATCTTTTGTGTATTTTTCCAATGCAGCAATTTCTTTTTGCTTTTCATTTTCAATTTCTTTTTGATAATCTGCATTTACTTCCTGTTCGCTGGTAAATACTTTGATTATATCAAACTTACCCTTGATAGTCCCTTTCTTGGTAAATATGTTATTATAGTCCGGGATCATTCCCATTTTTTTCAACGTATCGATGCTTAGTATAAACTCTACCTTATCTCCGGTTGAACAAAGCGGAAGTAATTCAGGGAAACTGTATTTTGAAGCTCTTGTTGTATCCACCATCAGATAAGCAGGGATATGATCGTAGGTAGAATTCAAAACTGAATCTTTCGTTCCGATTGAAAACCTGATATTCATTTTTACAAACTGACCTTGTTTCAGTTTTTCCTTACCGCCACCAGGGGTGATCTTATAAGTAAGTCCTGACTTTGTTTTCTCGTACTGGCTGCAGCTTGCTAACAAAATGGAAGCAGCTACAAGGGATGTGATGATTTTCATTTTTTAATTATTGAAGTTGATTTTCGTATTGTTTTATTACCTGATAAAATTTTTTAACTGTTTGATCTAAAGAATCACTGCTCCTGCCCCCGGCAGCATGAAAATGACCCCCGCCTTCAAAATGAAGGCGTGCAAATGTATTAACATCGAAGTTACCTTTACTACGAAAACTCCATTTTCTTTCCTCATCCCTGTCAATAACTATGGCTCCGAACTTAATTCCCTGAATGGTGAGCAAATAATTGACCAATCCTTCGGTATCACCGGTTTTAATATCGTATTTCAGAATATCTGATTTGGGAATATACATTAATGCCGTGTTGTATTCATACAAAACATCCATTCGGTTTAACAGGGCATTTCCAATGAAACGCAATCTATTCTCCAAAAAATTATCATAGATATTTTCATGAATGATGGTATGATCGAATCCTATTTCCTTTAAATGCGCAATCATTCGATGGACCGATGGTTTGGTGGAAGGAAAACGAAAAGAACCTGTATCGGTCATCACACCGGTATATAAACAGGTCGCCATATCAGTATTCAATTTATCTGAATGACCTGATTGAACAATAAAATCATACACTATTTCGCAGGTTGAACTTTTGCCAACATCACTGATACCGTAATCAAATGCTTCCTCCTGCGGTTGCTGATGATGATCGATCAATATTTTGATACAATCAGCTTCTTCCAAAGGTTTTTCAAGATTTTTGGTGCGGTGAAGTATATTAAAATCCAAACAAAATAATATACCTGCTTCTTTGATTATTTTCTTGGCTTTATCTCTGCTCATTTCATAATCAATAACCTGATCTGCACCGGGCATCCAGTCTAAAAAATCGGCCCAATTGGTGGGTGAGATAACGGTTACCTGATGACCTAAGCTCTTTAAAAAATGAAATAATGCCAAAGAAGAACCCATGGCATGGCCATCGGGCTTTTGATGTGTTGTAATAACAACTTTCTTTGATTCGGTTAAATGAGGATAAAATTCAGTGATCGGTTTCATACAATGGCGGCAAAAATAGAGGAATTAGCTTTCCGAATGTATTGTTTTTGATTTTAGATAAGAATAGTTTGCAAATGTGTAACATTCAAATAAAAAAAAGAATGTCAAATACATTAATTTTGCAGCGAAATTGAAAAATGTAATTATGAGTAACAGAACTTTTACGATGATTAAACCTGATGCCACTTCTAAAGGTTATACAGGTGCTATTTTAGACCAAATCATTAAATCCGGTTTCAGCATTAAGGCTTTAAAATGGACAAAATTAACAACAGAACAAGCCGGTGAATTTTATGCCATTCATAAAGAAAGACCTTTTTACGGTGAATTGGTAGAATTTATGAGCAGTGCTCCTATCATTGCAGCGATTCTTGAAAAAGACAATGCAGTTGCAGATTTCAGAAAATTAATAGGCGCAACCAATCCTGCACAGGCAGAAGAAGGAACTATCCGAAAAAAATTTGCTTCATCTGTTGGTGAGAATGCCGTACATGGCAGCGACAGCGATGAGAACGCAATCATTGAAGGTGATTTCTTCTTTTCTAAATTAGAAAGGTTCTAACACCTAATTGTAATTACCTGATAAAAAAAGAGAGTATAATAAAAATATACTCTCTTTTTGTTGGTATGAATGAATTGAAATTAATAAGTATAATGTCTGCTGCTGTTGTACCCGCTGCCACCAAAAGGACTGCCTCCGAATGATAAACCGTCTAATTTAAAAGTTGCAGTAATCTGGAATGTATAAAAAGCATCTTTCTTATTAGGATTACCTCTTGGCATACGAATATTATATT